>Ga0163162_10000015_pt1 | contig 261996 bp, 202 predicted proteins | sample S55metaG_FD_115310 | JGI IMG/M metagenome (GOLD analysis project Ga0163162, IMG submission 115310) | Switchgrass rhizosphere microbial communities from Kellogg Biological Station, Michigan, USA - S5-5 metaG | ecosystem: Host-associated > Plants > Roots > Rhizosphere > Soil | place: USA... | reverse complement strand
TCCCTGGACTACGCCGTGAGAACGACGATTGCCTGATTCCATAGGAAGGTGGAAGCAGAAGCAGAAACAGACGCTCTTGATCCTGCTCTTGACGTTGCTCCTGATTCTGGTCTTGATCTTCGCCCTTCCGCTCTGGGGTCCCCGTCAGTTGCGGCGGTCCGGAGCGCGATGCCCGAAGGGTCGGCGCGAGGACCGCGCCGATTGCGCCGTAGGCACAGGGATGTGCCTTCGGCGCAACACAGCGGAGGGCCGCGAACCCCGGCCGATAGGCCGGGGCGCAAATGCCGGGGCGTGTTCTTTGGGTTACCTTTCTTGCACGAGCAAGAAAGGTAACTCGCTCGCCCGTAGGGCGAGTGAAAGCCCGTGCTCTAAGAAACAAAGAAGTCAGGCGCCCGCCCGCAAGGACGAGCGCTCAAGAAAGACAAAGAGCAAAAGGCGAGCTGCTCGCAGAGCCAGTGGAAGCTCTGCTGCAAAAGACAGAACAAAGCTAAGGCGATTGACCGTAGGACAAGTGAAAGCTCTACCCGAAGAAAACAAAGAACAAAGCCCAGTCGTTCGGCCACAAGGCCCGTGAAAACTCTGCTCCAAGAACGAGAAAACCAAGAACCGAGCCGCTAGCGGCAAAAAGCCGAGCGAGATCTTTGTTCCAGGACAAAGCCACTCGCTCAAAGACGGAGTGAAACCCTTGCGAAACAGCGGCTTGCCAAAGCGCCGCAATTCTTCTTGCGCCGCGCGCCGGAAGTACGTACATTTGTACGTATGCACGATATCCCGCTCACCGCCAACCAGGCCCGCGTGCTCGAATGCATCCGCGAGCACCTCGAGGAACACGGCCATCCGCCGACCTTGCGCGAGATCGCCGAAAGGCTGTCGCTGAGCAGTCATTCGTCGGCACAGGATTACGTCGATGCGCTCGTGCGCAAGGGCGCGCTCGAACGCCTGCCGCAGCATCGCGGCCTGCGGCTCGCGCAACACTCAAGGGCGCCGGTGGCGGCATCGCTACCCCTCGTCGGCCGTGTCGCCGCCGGCAGCCCGATCATGTCCGAAGGCAACATCGAGGCGAACTACGCGGTCGATCCGTCGCTGTTCCGGCCGCGCGCCGATTTTCTGCTGCGCGTCGTCGGCATGAGCATGCGCGACGCCGGCATCGTCGACGGCGACCTGCTCGCCGTGCATCGCGCGCAGAGCGCCGACGAAGGTCGCATCGTCGTCGCGCGCCTCGATGACGAGATCACGGTCAAACGCCTGCATCGCCGCCGCGGCAAGCTCCTGCTGCTGCCGGAAAATCCCGACTTCGAACCCATCGAAGTCGATCCACGCCGCACCGACAGCTTCGCGATCGAAGGCTTGTACGTCGGCATCATCCGCCGCGATCGCTAGCGCGGACGAAACGCAATGAAATGTCGAAGCACAAATTGAAGACGCAGAGATGAAGACGCAAACGAACAGGCCGCAGCGAAAACGACATCGCGACTCCACCGCTGTCGACTTGGCTCTCGGCCGCAATGAACAAGGTTGATTGAACATGAGTACCGTTGCCTCGTCCGTGCATGCCTCCATGTCACCCGCCCTTGCAGAACCGATGGTTTCCTCGATGGCCTCGCGGCTGCAGACCGTGCTGCAGCATCCGGGCATCTGGCGACGCGCCTCGCCCGCCTCGAACCATGTCCGCGCGCAATCGACGGGTCTCGCCGAGCTCGACGCAGCGCTGCCGGGCAACGGCTGGCCGAGCGGCGCGCTGACCGAAATCCTGTTCGACTGCGACGGCGTCGGCGAACTCGCACTCGTCATGCCCGCGCTCGCACACATCACGCAGCGCCAGCAGCGCGTCGTTTTCGTCGCACCGCCGCACATTCCTTACGCGCCCGCGCTCGCGGCGCAGGGGCTCGACCTGCGCTATGCCGTGCAGATCGATGCGGTCGCCGCGCAAGGGGCGTGGAGTGCGGAGCAATGTCTGCGCTCGGGCGCCTGCGGCGCCGTATTGAGCTGGCACGGCGACGCCGACTACACGCAGCTGCGTCGCCTGCAACTCGCCGCCGAGAGCGGCGACGCCTTGAGTTTCCTGTTCCGGCCCGCGCGCGCCGCAGCGAAGCCGAGCCCCGCTGCGCTGCGCTTGCAGCTGCACGTCGAGGGCGATCAGGTCGCGATCGACATCATCAAATGCCGGGGCCGGAATCGCGATACACGCAGCATCGAATGGCTGCGCGGGTCGCGTCGGGCATGAAGCGGGAGCGCACACCCGCGATCGCCACGGCACGCCTCGCGGAAAATATTTCCGCATCCATGCCGCTGCGCCTCAAACGATGAGACGCATGCGCCTCACGCTTCGGCATCCTATTCATTCGCCGCGATTCCATGCTCTGGGCATGCCTGCACTTCTCCACTCTGCCGCTGCACGCCGTCTTCGATGCCGACGAGCGCATGCTGCCTTGCGCGCTGAGCGCAGGTCCGCGCCAGCGACCGCAGATCGCGATGTGCAACGAACCCGCGCGCAAGCTCGGCGTGCATCGCGGGCAGCCACTCGCCGCCGCGCGTGCGTGCTGTGCGACGCTGCTCGCCCGCCCGCGCGATGAGGCCGCCGAAAACCGCCTGCTGCGCAGTCTCGCCGCCTGGGCATATCGATTCAGCAGCCAGGTCAGCCTGGACGGCGACGCGCTGCTGATCGAGGTCGGCGCGAGCCTGCGCCTGTTCGGCGGCTGGAAACGACTGCTTCATCGCCTGCGCGCGGAACTCGCGGCGATCGGCCACGCGCCACGCATCGCCGTCGCGCCCGTTGCGCGTGCGGCGCGAGTGCTGGCGATGCGCCACGACGACTTCCTCGTCTCCCAGCGCGCGCCGATGCTCGCCGCGCTCGACAACATGCCGTTGGCCGACAGCGGCCTCTCCGCGGAGGCGATTGCGCTTCTATACAACGTCGGCGTGCGCACGTTGCGCGGCGCATTCGCCCTGCCCCGCCCCGAGCTCGCGCGCCGCATCGGTCCGACCGAGCTCGCCGTGCTCGACAGGATGCGCGGCGACGTTCACGAGTCGCTGCTGCCGTATTCTCCGCCCGAGCGTTTCGACCATCGCATCGAATTCGAAGCGCGCATCGAGGCATGGCCGGCGCTGATTTTTCCGCTGCGCCGGCTGTGCGAGGAGCTGTCCCTGTTTCTTGCCGCGCGCGACAGCGGCGTGCAGCGCTGCGAACTCGTGCTCGAACACGAGGGCCGCGACCCGACCCGCCTCGCAATCGAGCTGCTGGCGCCGCAGCGAGATGCGCGCACACTGCATGAGCTGATTCGCAGCCGGCTCGAGCGCGCGACGATTGCCGCAGCAGTCAGTGGCATGGCCCTGATCGCGCACGACCTGCCGACCTTACGACCGCAGCACGCCGACCTGTTCGAAACCAGGCGCGCGCAATCGCTGGCCTGGCCCGACCTGACCGAGCGCCTGCGCTCGCGCCTCGGCGACGATGCCGTTCGCAGGCTCGCACAGGCCGCCGATCACCGTCCCGAAAACGCCTGGCGCTTCGAAACCGATGGCGCCGTCGAGCGCCGCGCGAAGGTGACGGACACGGCGCCGACTGCAAGCACGTCGCCATTGCGCCCGCTCTGGCTGCTGCGGCGCGCCCAACCGCTCGTGCGCGGCGCCCATCGCATCCTCGCGGGTCCCGAACGCATTGAAAGCGGCTGGTGGGACAACGACGTACGCCGCGACTACTACGTCTTGCGTCTCGACGGCGGCCAGCAGGCCTGGGCTTTCCGCACGCGCGGCGCGGAAGACGACTGGATGCTGCACGGATGGTTCGCATGAGCGGCCCGGCGCACGCTGCCGTGTCGCCACGCGCGCATACCTGCCCCGCAGCGATGCCCACGTCCGCCACACCCGCGCCGGGATTCGCGTGAAGCGACGCCCGCCGCATCGTTTCGGCCGGCAGGCGCGCGTCAACGAGCATCCGCGCGAGGTCGGCGAGCCTTCGCCACGCGTCCTCGAGCGCATCGCGAAGACGCGAACGGCTTTTCATCGCCTCGAGCCGCACGCGGAACCCCGATATGCCGAGCTGCACTGCCTGTCGAATTTCAGCTTCCAGCGCGGCGCGTCGAGCGCGAGCGAACTGTTCGCACGCGCGCATCACCTCGGTTACAGCGCGCTTGCGATCACCGATGAATGCTCTCTCGCAGGCATCGTGCGCGCACTCGAAGCTGCGAAGGAGACACGCACGCAGCCGGAAGCGAAAGACACCGGCGTGCAATTGATTGTCGGCACCGAAATCCGGTTGCGCGACGAAACGAAGCAAGACGGCACGAAGCGCACTGAAACGAAGTACGACGGGATCAATCGCGATGGGACAAAAGCCGATGGAATCAAACCCGGTGGGATCAAGTCCGATGGAATAAAGCCCGATGGAATCAGACTCGTCGTGCTCGCGGCGAACCAGGCCGGCTACTCCGAAATCTGCCAGCTGATCACGACCGGCCGCCGACGCAGCGCGAAGGGCGAATACGAACTCCATCGCGGCGATGTCGAGCAGCTCGGCGACGACGTGCGCGTGCTCTGGATTCCTGGACCAGCTCCGGTGAGCGAGTCTTCTCGACTCGACGAAGAAGCAAAATGGGTGATGCGGCATTTTCCGGGACGCGCGTGGCTCGCGGTCGAACTGCATCGCGGCGCGGACGACGCCGCCGCGCTGGAGCGCCTGCGCGCGCTCGGCGCGCGTCACGGCCTGCCGCTCGTCGCCGCGGGCGACGTGCACATGCACGTGCGCAGGCGCCGCGCGCTGCAGGATGCGATGACGGCGATCCGCAAGGGCTGCACGATCGCCGAAGCCGGCACGGACCTCTTCCCGAATGGCGAGCGCCATCTGCGCCGCATCGAGGAACTCACCGAGATCTATCCGGCCGATCTTCTCGCGGAGACGCTGCGCATCGCCGACGAGTGCCGACTCGACCTCGAGAAACTTCACTACGAATATCCGCACGAGATCGTGCCACCCGGGATGACTGCGCCCGGACACTTGCGCGAATTGACCTATCGCGGCGCCACCGCGCGTTGGCCCGCGGGCATCCCGGAGAAAGTCCGCGACCAGGTCGAACGAGAACTCGACCTGATCGCGTTTCTCAAATTCGAGCACTTCTTCCTCACGGTCGCGGAAATCGTCCATTGGGCGCGCGCGCAGACGCCGCCGATTCTCTGCCAGGGGCGCGGTTCGTCAGCGAATTCCGCCGTCTGTTATTGCCTCGGCATCACCGCGATCAATCCCGAGTGCGGCAATCTCCTGTTCGAGCGCTTCCTGTCGAAGGAACGCAACGAGCCGCCCGACATCGACGTCGACTTCGAGCACGAGCGCCGCGAGGAGGTGATCCAGCACGTCTACGACAAGTACGGCCGCCGGCGCGCCGCGCTCGCGGCGACGGTGATCAGCTATCGCCACAAGAGCGCCGTGCGCGACATCGGCCGCGTGCTCGGCCTGCCCGACGACGCGCTAGATCAACTCAGCGCGATCTCGACGCGCGTGCCGAGCGATCGCACGCAGGCGCAGGCGTTGCGCGAGCGCGGCTTCGACCCCGCGAGCCGGGCGATCCGCCAGCTCGTCACACTCGTCGCGGAGCTCAGGGGATTTCCGCGCCACCTCTCGCAGCACGTCGGCGGTTTCGTCATCTCCGAACAGCCGCTGCACCATCTGGTGCCGGTCGAGAACGCGGCGATGCCCGAGCGCACGATCATCCAGTGGGACAAGGACGATCTCGAGACGATGAAGCTGCTCAAGGTCGACTGCCTCGCGCTCGGCATGCTGACCTGCCTGCGCAAGTGCATCGACCTGCTGTACACACACGATCTGTGGACGCTGCCCTACGTCGGCGCAAAGCCCGAACTTCGCGACATTCCCGCTGACGACGACGCGAAGGTGTTCGACATGATCTGCGCCGCCGACACGGTCGGTGTGTTCCAGATCGAGTCGCGCGCGCAGATGTCGATGCTGCCGCGCCTGCAGCCGCGCTGCTACTACGATCTCGTCATCGAGGTCGCGATCGTCCGGCCCGGCCCGATCCAGGGCAACATGGTTCACCCGTACCTGCGCCATCGGAAAAATCCCGCGGCGGTGGCTTATCCGCAGTCGCGATTCGAACGTGAATCGGGCACGCTCGACGTGCGCGTGAAGAAGGTGCTCGAACGCACGCTGGGCGTACCGATCTTCCAGGAACAGGTGATGAGCCTGATCCAGGTCGTCGCCGATTTCACGCCGGGCCAGGCCGACGAATTGCGCCGTGCGATGGCGGCCTGGAAGCGCAAGGGCGGCCTCGAGAAATTCCGCGACCAGATCCACGACGGCATGCTGAAGAACGGCTACGAGGAATATTTCGAGGGCATCTTCGAGCAGATCAAGGGCTTCGGCGACTACGGTTTTCCCGAATCGCATGCGGCGAGTTTCGCGCTGCTCGCGTGGGCCTCGTGCTGGCTCAAGCACTACCACCCCGCTGCGTTCACGTGCGCGCTGCTCAACTCGCAGCCGATGGGTTTCTATCAGCCTGCGCAGCTGATCCAGGATGCGCAACGGCACGGCGTGCGCGTGCGTCCCGCGGACGTCACGATCAGCGCATGGGACTGCACGCTCGAGGCGACGGAAGTACACGACAAGCCCGCACTGCGCCTGGGTCTCAGACAGATCCGTGGGCTCGGCGAAGACGTCGCCCGACGCCTCGTCGCCGCCCGCGGCGAAAAGGCGTTCGCGCATGTCGCCGACATGACCCGACGCGCTCGCCTCGACGCCGGCGAGCGTGCGCGTCTCGCCGATGCGGGGGCGCTGCGCAGCCTCAGCGAGCATCGCCACCGCGCGCGCTGGGACAGCGCTGGCGCCGAACTACCGCTGCCCGTGCTCGCCGATGCGCACGTCACCGAAGAGAGCGTCGCGCTGCGCCCGCCTTCGCTGCGCGAGGACGTGATGACCGACTACGCGACGCAAGGTCTGTCGCTCGCATTGCATCCGCTCGCGCTGATCCGCCCCGAGCTCAAGCGCCGGCGCGTGACGATCGCGCGCAAGGCGAACGACATCGCGATGCACGGCCGTCGCGTGCGCTGCGCCGGCCTCGTCACCGTGCGTCAGCATCCGGGCACGGCGAAGGGCGTCACGTTCGTCACGCTCGAGGACGAGACCGGCCAGGTCAACGTCGTCGTCTGGCGCGCGCTCGCGCAGAAGCAGCACCGCGTGCTCGTCGAATCCGCGGTGCTGTGCGTCGACGGCAAGCTCGAGACGAGCGAAGGCGTCTATCACCTGATCGCGGACAGGCTGCACGACTTCAGCGAGCTGCTGCCCGAATTCCGCTTCGCCTCGCGCGATTTCCACTGATGGCAAGCGTCGCGAGATGTCACGCGACAACTCGCGCGGCTACGTCCAGCACACCGTGCGACTGCACCGAACGATAGGAATCTCCGCGCGCGACGCGCTTTCATAGACATCCGACTCGCCCGCTCCCTCAACCGGCGCTTTCGGCACTTATACCGGCAGTGGGCGCCGCCGACGCTGCGTCCGGCGCCGATGCGGGTGACGTCGCAGGCGGAACCGATGCTGCTGTCGGCGCCGGCGCGGGCGCTGCGCCGAAGACGCGATTGCGCCCTTCGGTCTTCGCACGATAGAGCGCCGCGTCGGCGCGTTTTTCGAGGTCGGCGAAACTGCCGTCGTCCGACCTCAAGTCGGTCACGCCGATACTGATCGTCGTCTGCACACCTTCGGGCAGGTCGTCGAAGCGCAACGCTTCGACGCGGCTGCGCAGGCGCTCGGCGACGTCCATCGCGTGTGAATAGCTCGTACGTGGCAGCACCGCGACGAACTCCTCGCCGCCGACGCGGCCGAGCAGATCGCCGTCGCGCAGGAGACCGTGGCACGCCTGGGCGATACGCGTGAGCGCGCGATCGCCGACCGGATGCCCGAAGCGGTCGTTGACGCGCTTGAACAGATCGAGATCGATCACGAGCACGGCGAGCGCTTCGCCGCGCGCGCGCGCCTGACGCCAGGCCGCCGCACCGAACAGATCGACGGCGCGACGGTTCGCGACGCTCGTCAACGCATCGACCGACGCCATGCGCTTCCACGTGCGCAAGCGCGCGAGCTGGCGGATCGTCAGCAGCAGCAAGAGGCAGATCAGAATCGCGAGCAGACCCATCGCTACTTTTTGCCAGGCGCGTTCGCGCTGCAATGCCTCGACCTGGCGATCCTTGAACGCCTGCTCGGCGCGCAGGCGTGCATTCTCGAGATTGCTGCGATCGGTATCGAACTGTTCCCGCAGCATCTGCGCCTGCTGATCGGTGCGCTGGCGAGCGACCTGCTCGTGCGTGCCGAGGAAGCGCTTGTAGTCCTGCAACGCCGCCGGGATGTGGCCGAGTGCTTCGTTGCTCTGCGCTCTCGCCGTGTACAGCAGTTCGAGATAACGCTGGTTGTTCTTGAAATCGGTCGCGGATTCGGCGCGCTGATACGCCTCGAGCGCCTGCGCATGTTGACCGAGGCCCGCCTGCGCCTTGCCGCGCTCATAGGCGATCATGCCGGGCGCGCTGTTGTCGCCGATCGCGGCCATGCCCGCTTCCGCACGGTCCAGCATCGCGAGTGCCTCGGCATAGCGATGCAGCTCGATCAACACCGACGCTGCAGCAACTTGCGCCGAGGCCTCGATACCCTTGACGCCGGTCGACAGGCCTATTTCGATCGCGCGCTGATCGAGTTGCAGCGCCTTGACGAAATTGCCGGCCTCCTCTTCGGTGAAGCCCAACTGCAGCGTGCTCGAAAAGAGCAGTTCGCGATCGCCGACCTTCTCTTCGTAGGCGATGCTCTGCGTCAGGTATTCGCGCGCCTTGTCGAGGTAACCGAGGCGGCGATAGGCCGTGCCGATGCTCTGGAAGGTCTGGTTCGCGGCTTCGGGGGCCTGGTTCTCGAGGAAGACGCGCTGCGCCTCGAGGAGGTCCGCGAGCGCCTTGCCGTGAAAGCCGAGCACGGAATTGACGCCGCCGCGATAGACGAGCCCCTGCGCCATCAGCGTCGTGTCTTCGTTCTTGCGCGACAACTCGATGCCGGCTTCGTAATCGGTAATCGCATCCTTCGGCGCGGCGACGCTCTCGCGAAACGCGCCACGGCAATAGCGGAAACGCGCCATCGCTTCGACGTCGCCGGCCTTCGTCGCTTCGGCGAGCTTTGCCTCGGCGAACGCGAGACCTTCCTTGATCGCATCGGAGTAATCCACCGCGCAGCGCGCGCTGTCGAGCAGTCGCCGACGACGCGCGTCGTTCGGCGGCAGGAGTGCCTCGAGTTGCTTGACGACTTCCTTTTGCTGCTGTGTGCCGACGATGATCAGGTCGCCGACGTCGAGGCGCCGGAACAACGCATCGAACGCAATCGCGGAAGGTTTCGCGTCGGCTGCGGCAACGCTCGCGACGGGATTATCCGCGGCAACGCAAGGAGTGCCGCAAAGGCACAATGCTGCTGCCAGCGGCCAACGGAAAATCCGCCGGAACTGTCGCTCGTACATGAATTTTTGTCTTTCCCCTGCAAACTTGATTCTAGCGCAATGCCTGCGAACGAATGGGGTCCGAAGCACAGTTTCGGCATTCGGATCAGCGAGATATCGGGCGGTTCAGGATCGCCGCGGCAGGCCACCCGCGTGCCTGTTTGACCGCGCATGGGGTATCATCCGACACGTTGGGAACGGGGCGGCGCCACGAGCATTCTTCGGGCCGCCAGGCACTTGCGACATTCGATTCGCGTTCGGGGAGACGAGGCGATGGGGAATGCACGACTGGGCTGGAGCATCCTTGCTGCCACGCTGACCCTCGCCGCCTGCAGTGGCGGCAGCAATTCGGGCAGTTCGGCCGGAACGTCACCGCCCCCACCACAGTCGACGCCGGATTCCGGCTGCAGCGGCTTCTGCGCCAACGCGTCGTCTTTCCTGACCCAGGCCGACGTACAAACCGTCATCGCGCAGGCAGTCAACGAGGCACAGGCTCAAGGCAAGCCGGTCGTCATCGCGGTCGTCGATCGCGTCGGCAACGTGCTCGGCGTCTACAGCATGGCCAATGCCCCGGCCACCGTGCGCATTACCGATCCGCGCCCGGTCACGGGCGGTCTGCTCGGTCTCGATGTGCCGCCGGAACTGGCGGCGATCTCCAAAGCGATCACCTCCGTATACTTTTCGTCCGAGGGCAACGCATTCTCGTCGCGGACCGCAGGACAGGTCGCGCAGGAACACTTCGATCAGGGCGACGCGACTGCGCCCGCCGGCCCGCTGTTCGGCGTGCAGATATCGAACCTCCCCTGTTCGGACATCAACACGCGCTTTACCGGCAGCGGCACGAACCCCGGAACCCACCGCTCGCCTTTGGGCCTTTCCCCCGATCCCGGCGGCATTCCGCTGTACAAGGCTGGCGTGCCGGTCGGTGCGGTCGGCATTTCGGGTTCCAAAGGCACGTACACGCTCGATATCAACGCCGAGGATCGCGACAAGGATCTCGACGAGGACATCGCCGTCGCCGCCAGCTTCGGCTTCATTGCGCCGGCAGATCGGCGCGCCGACCAGATCACCGCCGGTGGGCTGACGCTGCAATACGCGAACACCGAAATCAGCGAACTCGCGAAGAATCCTTCGACGGCCCCGCCCTACTCCGCGCTGACCGCGGCGAGCGGCAAGCTCATTGCCGTCGGTGGATATGCGCAGGCTGCCGTCCTGCAAGGCACGGCATTCGGACAGCCCGAATCGGGTATCCGCGCGGATACGACCGAATGGCCGGGCCTCGATGCGTTCGTCGTCGTCGATGCGAACAACAACAATCGCTTCCCGCCGCGCAACGGCACCGACGGTTCGGCCGCACTGACCGCCAACGAAGTCCGCACGATCATCGGCGAGGGCATCAAGATCGCGCATCGCACGCGCGCGCAGGTACGCCGTCCGCTCGGCTCGCCCGCAGGTGAAACCATCGTCATCAGCGATACCAACGGGGTGGTGCTCGGCATCGGGCGCACGCGCGATTCGCTGGTCGACGCGATCGACGTGACGACACAGAAGGCCCGCACTGCCGCATTTTTCTCCGGCGCCTCTGCCGCTTCGGATATCCAGTCGGCCGGGACCGCGAAGTTCTTCAGCGCCGCCGTCGACGTCAACAACGGCAAAGTCACGCTCACGACGACGTCGCAGAGCAACCCTGCCGCCTACGTCCCCCTTTTCCGCAGCTTCATCGGCAGCCAGACCGCACTCGGCGACGGCGCGATCGCCTACTCCAACCGCGCGATCGGTCTTCTCGCCCAGCCGCTGTATCCGAGCGGCGTACCCGGCGCACCGAACGGTCCCCTGTCGCTGCCGATCAACACCTGGAGCCCGTTCAAGACCGGTCTCGAACTCGATCTGTCCTACAACCAGATCGCCCTGTCGATCGCCTACGTCCTCAGTCAGAAGGGCCTCGCGCTGAACATCGACGGCACGGTAGTCCCTGCACCGACACCGGGAAATCCGCAACCGATCGGCGACGTTCGCGTCGGCTGCACCGATATCCCGCGCCTGCCAAGTGGATTCAGTCTCTTCCCCGGCAGCGTGCCGATCTATCGTGGCAACACACTCGTCGGCGGTATCGGCGCCTCGGGCGACGGCTCCGATCAGAGCGACCTCGTCGCGTTCCTGGGCCTTTCCAACGGCGCAGCGATTCTCAACAGCGGTCTCGGGCAGGCGCCGGGCAGCATCCGCGCCGACACGCTCGATCCGCTCAATGCACGCCTGCTCTACGTGCAATGTCCGCAGGCGCCGTTCATCGACACCAACGACGCCAACGTCTGCGAGGGCAAGTGATATGCACGCGAAGCCCTTCGAAATGGGGTCAGAGTCATTTTTCGCACGCAAAGCGCCTCCTGGCAGAGGCAGCCTCATGCGAAAAATGACTCTGACCCCATTCTTGCTCGTCGGCCTCGTCGCCGGCACCGCGCAGGCGCAGCAGTCGGCACAGGTCGTCGGCGACTGGCTCGAACTCGTCGGCGTGCTGCCCGCGCCGACCTACGACCCATACGCGTCGCAGATTCCGCGCAGGCGCCCGGGGCACCCGTACGAACCGCCGCCGGATTTCCCGATCCAGAACCCGAACGGCGTCGCGCCCGCGCCGATCGACCAGGTCGGCAGCTTCCTGCCGGTGCCCGATCGCTGGCGCATCATGGAATCGCTCGGCTACAAGTTTCCGTGGTACGACCCGTACAACCAGAACATCTGGAAGGGCGACAAGCCGATCGACGGCAAGGACCACTTCCTCGCGCTCAACTTCATCTCCGACACGATCATGCAACCGCGCACCGTGCCGACGCCGGTCGGGCCGCAGTCGCCTACGTCGCCGGGGCAGAACGACGTGCTCGGCCGCGTCCATCAGGACGTGTTCGCGACGACGCTGATCGCGAGCGCCGATTACTACAAGGGCGACACGACGTTCAAGCCGCCCGAGTACGAATTCAAGGCGACGCTCGCGCTCAACTACAACCGCGTCCAGACCGATCAGGTGCGCGCGCTGCAGATCGACCCGCGCTTGGGGCGCACGCGCGACGACGGTTTTCTCGGCGTGCAGGAGCTGTTCTATCTCAAGGACCTGCGCACGGTCGACGAGCGTTTCGACTTCGACGAAGTGCGTATCGGCATCCAGCCGTTCTCGACCGACTTCCGCGGCTTCCTGTTCCAGGACAGCGAACCCGGCGTCCGCTTCTTCGGCAACCGCGACAACAACCGCTGGCAGTACAACCTCGCCTATTTCCGCCGCCTCGAGAAAGACCTCAACTCGGGTCTCAACGACGTCACGAAGTCGCCGCGGCACGACGACATCCTGCTGTTCAATCTCTATCGCCAGGACGCGCCGTGGACCGGCTTCACGTCGCAGGGCATCATCCTCTACAACCACAACCGCGACGACAAGTTCTACGACTCGAACGGTTTCCTCGAGCGTCCTGCCGCGATCGGCCTCGAACGCCTGCGCGCCTACGACGTCGTCTATCTCGGCTACAACGGCGACGGCCACATCGGACGGCTCAACCTCACCGCATCCGCGTACGCCGCACTCGGTCACCAGGACCATGGCATCTTCGTCAACGAGTCCCAGCAGATTCGCGCCGGCTTCGCCGCGGCCGAAGCGTCGATGGATTTCGACTGGATCCGCGTGCGCGCCTCGCTCGCCTACGCGAGCGGCGACAAGAATCCGTACGACGACAAGTCGCAGGGTTTCGATTCGATCTTCGAGAACCCGATCTTCGCGGGCGCCGACACGAGCTACTGGATCAGCCAGGCAATTCCGCTGATCGGCGGCGGCGGCGTCGCGCTGCACGGCGGCAACAGCCTGATTCCCGACCTGCGCTCGACGAAGGAACAGGGCCAGTCGAATTTCGAGAATCCCGGCCTGCGCCTGATCGGCATCGGCGCCGATTTCGACCTCACGCCGACGTCGCGCCTGTCGGGCAACCTCAACGAACTCTGGTTCGACAACACGGCCGTGCTCGAAGCGCTGCGAGCGGCGTCGCCGATTGCGCGCAGCATCGGCACCGATGCGTCGATCGCCTGGATCTACCGACCGTTCTTCACGCAGAACATCGTGCTGCGCCTGTCCGGCTCGGCGCTGTTCGCGGGCGAGGGGCTCAAGAACCTCTACGGCACGAAGCAGAACCAGTACTACGCCGTGCTCGCCAACGTCATCTTCACTTACTGAGGACGCCGACATGATGAAAGCGACCTCCGTTCCCACCGCTGCGCCGGCCTCGCACGAGCAGGATTCCTGCAACTCCGCGATCGCGCACGGCAACAAGGCGCGACGCGGAATTCTCGCTGCGATCGCGATGGCGGCAATCTGCCTCCTGTTCTCGACGCACGGCCTGCGCGCGAGCGAGGAAGAGAAACCCGTCGAGCGCACGTACACAGCGACGCCCGCGGCCCCCGCGTTCCAGAGCTGGGACGACGCGAAGCCGAAGTCGGCCGGCTGCGTGTCCTGCCATACCGCGTCGGACCGCAAGACGATGCACGCGAGCGAGGCGGTCGTGCTCGGCTGCACCGATTGCCACGGCGGCAACGCCGGCGTGTTCGCACCGAACGGCGAGCACTACAACGCCGACGACAAGAGCCATGCGCGCAACTGGTCCTCGGGCTACGCGAGCGCGATGGAACAGGCGCACGTGCTGCCGCTCTACCCCGACAAGTGGAAGACGAGCGCGAATCCCGAGCGCAGTTACACCTGGCTGCTCAAGGAATCGCTCGAGTTCGTGCGCTTCGTCAATCCTGGCGACCTGCGCGTCGCGAACGAAGCCTGCGGCGCGTGCCACCTGCCGATCATCCAGGCGAACGAGAAGAGCCTCATGGCGAACGCCGCGATGTTCTGGGGCGCCGCCGCATACAACAACGGCATCCTCCCGTACAAGCATTCGATCCTCGGCGAGGCGTACACGAAGGACGGCAAACCCGCGGCGACCGACATGAGCGCGACGGTCGCAAAGGAAGTGCCGGACAAGCAGCGCGATGCGCACGGCATCCTGCCGAAGGTCGCGCCGATGCCGAGCTGGGAAACGACGCCGGTCGCCGACATCTTCCGCGTGTTCGAGCAGGGCGGCCGCAACATCGGCACGCTCTTCCCCGAAATCGGTCTGCCCGACGAATCGGGCAAGATCCAGCGTCTCGAGGAACCGGGCCGTCCGGACTTGAAGCAGTCGAATCGCGGCTCGGGCACGGGCAACCGCGTGTCGATTCCGGTGCTCAACATCCACAAGACGCGCTTGAACGATCCGTTCATCTGGCTCATGGGCACGAACGACAACCCCGGCGACTACCGCTCGTCGGGCTGCAGCGCGTGCCACGTCGTCTACGCGAACGACCGCGACCCGTTCCATTCGGCGATTTACGCGAAGTACGGCAACGTCGGCACGTCGCAACAGATCGACCCGACGATTCCGAAGAACGAATCGGGTCATCCGCTCAAGCACGAGTTCACGCGCCAGATCCCGACGAGCCAGTGCATGATCTGCCACATGCATCAGCCGAACATGTTCATCAACACGATGGTCGGCTACACGATGTGGGACTACGAGTCCGATGCGCCGTTCATGTGGCCCGCGCAGCAGAAATATCCGACCGATGCCGAGCAGCGCAAGATCCTCGACCGCAACCCCGAGGAAGCGGCGATCCGCGGCAAGTGGGGCGACTTCGACTTCGTCAAGGACGTCTCGCTGCTCAATCCGCAACTGCACGACACGCAGTTCGCCGACTACCACGGCCACGGCTGGAACTTCCGCGGCGTCTACGCGCGCGATCGCAAGGGCGACCTGCTCGACAAGAACCGCAACATCGTCGCCGACAACGATCCCGACAAGTGGAAGAAAGCCGTGCACCTGCAGTCGATCCACGTCGACGTCGGCATGCAGTGCGTCGACTGCCACTTCGCCCAGGACAACCACGGCGACGGCTATATCAAGACCGAGGTCATGGGCGCGGTCGAAGTGCAGTGCCAGGACTGCCACGGCACCGTCGACAAGCCGCCCACGTTGCACAGTTCGGGTCCGGCCGCTTCGCAGATCGGCAAGGACTTCCTGCTGATCCGCAATCCCGACGGCAAGAAGCGCTTCGAGTGGGTCGACGGCAAGCTGATCCAGCGCTCGGCCGTGACGCCCGGGCTCGAGTGGACGATGTCGCTCGTGCAGGACACCGCGAACCCGGCCTCACCGCGCTACAACGCAAAGGCGACGCGCGCGCACGCGATGGCGATGGATCCGTCGACGCAGCGCTGGGGCAGCGACGTGCCGAAGGAGCAGCGCGCGCACAGCGAAGACAAGATGGTCTGCTATTCCTGCCACACCTCGTGGACGACGAGCTGCGGCGGCTGCCATCTGCCGATCCAGGCGAACTGGAAGACCGAGCGGCACAAGTACGAGGGCGGCGAGACGCGCAACTTCGCGACCTACAACCCGCAGGTCGCGCGCGACGACATGTTCTTCCTCGGCGTGCATGGCGAGATCAAGGATCACAAGATTGCGCCGGTACGCTCGTCGTCCGCGCTCGTGCTGTCGTCGACCAACATCAATCGCGAACGCATCTACACGCAGCAGCCGCCGATCTCATCTGCAGGCTACTCGTCGCAGGCGTTCGCGCCGCACTACCCGCACACCGAGCGCAAGACCGAAACGAAGGACTGCGAGGACTGCCACCTGTCCAAAGCGAACGACAACAACGCGATCATGGCGCAGCTGCTGCTCTACGGCACGAAGTTCATCGACTTCATCGGCTACCACGCCTGGGTCGGCGAACAGGGCGCGGTCGGCGCGGTGCAAGTCACCGAGTGGGACGAACCGCAGGCCGTGATCGGCAGCTATCTGCACAAGTACGCGTACCCCGACTGGTTCAAGCGCCATCAGGACCACGGCCAGGCGCTGCAGGTCGCGAACGAGCATAACGCGGGCGAGACGCAGTGCATCCAGCTGCGCGGCGAATACCTGTATGCAGCCGAGGGCGCCAAGGGCATGCGGGTCTACGACGTCGCGAGCATCAGCAACAAGGGCTTCTCGGATAAATTGATTACCGCGCCGTTCTCGCCGCTCGGCCAGGACACGCACATCGCGAGCAAGAACGCGACCTGCGTCGTTCTCGCGACGACGCAGCCGGTCGATCCGGCGCGCAACAAGAGCGAGCTGATGCAGGGCGCGAATCAGGAACAGCCGATGCATCCGATCTACAGCTACGCGTTCATCACGGATGCCGAGGAAGGCCTGATCCTGACCGACATCAACACGCTCGCCGACCGCGAATCGCGCAACAATTTCCTCAAGCGCGCGCTGACCTGGAACGAGGGCGGCATCCTGCGCGGCGCGCGCCATCTCGCGATCGCGGGCAACACGTTCTACGTCGTCGCCGACGCCGGCGTTGTCGTGCTCGACATGAGCGACCCGCTCAAGCCACGCGCGCTGACGACGATTCCGCTCGCGAACGCGCGCTCGGCACAGGTCCAATTCCGCTATCTTTTCGTGACGACGGCCGATGGCCTGCATGTCGTCGATATCACGCATCCCGAGGCTGCCCGCGAGGTGTCCAGCGTGCCGCTGCGTGACGCGCATCGCCTGCACATCGCGCGAACGTACGCCTACGTCGCAGACGGCGCCGACGGCATCGCGATCGTCGACGTGACCAACCCCGAGAAGCCGTTCGTCTATCAATTGTTCAACGCGGACGGCAAGATCAACGACGCGCGCGACGTCGTCGTCGGCACGACCAACGCCTCGCTGTTCGCGTACGTCGCCGACGGCAAGAACGGCCTCAAGGTGATCCAGCTGACGAGCCCCGAGTCGCAGCCGAAGTTCTACGGCTTCGCGCCCGAGCCGAAACCGCAACTGATCGCCTGGTACCAGACGAAGAGCCCCGCGCTTTCACTATCGCGCGGCCTCGAGCGCGATCGCGCAGTCGACGAGTCGGGCAACCAGGTCGCGATCTTCGGCCGCATCGGCTCGCGACCCTTCCATCTCGATGAGATGCAGAAGCTCTATCTCAAGGCCGACGGCACGCCGTGGACCGTCAGCAATTCGTTCGACGACAAGGCCAGATCGAAGGTCGCGGACGGCAGCAAGGCTAGCGCAAACGCGAGCGCCGGAGGTTCGCAACCCAACTAGCCAGGAATGTTGGGCCACGAAGGCGATCACCGGCTTGATCCACGACATCCGACACCATGAGGGGTGAGCCATGACACAGCTGACACTGATTGCAACCGGAGCGTTCTTCCTTCTCGCGGGCATGGCACTGCACGTGCTGGGCCGCCTGCGCATGCGGCCGCCGCGCCAAGTGGCACGCACGGCGGCACACGCCGTCGCAGCGCATCCGGTGCCCGCCGGCCTCGAGCGCCCGATGGCCACGTTGCGCGTTCCGAATCCGAGCAGTTGTTGCGAACTCGCGCGCGGCTATGCCGGCAGAACGTTCGACGCCGCGAACGCGCCGATCCTGCCGATTCCGGGCTGCCGAAAGACCGACTGCCAGTGCCGCTACGAACGCGCGGTCAACCGCCGTCGCGGCGAACGCCGCGTGTACGCCGAGCGCCGCGAATCGATCCGCTTCGAGAACGACAGTGACAGACGGCGGAATCCGGACCGTCGTCGCGCCAACCAAGCCTGGGAATAAAGCCCGAACTTTGGAACGCGGGGCCGCAATGCCTTGCGTTCCTATTGGTTGCGCCGCCTGAGTGCCGGCGCGCGAATGGTACGCGTCGCCGCGATCAATCCGCGGCAATCCGACATCGCGTGCACCGCGAATGCGCCCGCACGGCGTTCGCGCCGCGCATCGATTTGCCGAAACCGTCGCATCCTCCAAGGTCGCTGGATGCTCGAGCGCGCGCGCCTGCCGTCCTGCTCCTTGCTTCCGCCGACATGTCGCGTTCGAAAGCCGCGAAGCAAATCCGATCACTTCGCAGTGCGACGCGGCCGCCGCTTCGACCGTCCTACGAGGCGGCGCAGGGCGATCGACGCCCCGCTGCGCCCATTCCAATCTTCGTGAAACGGGAGACACGATGAATCGCAATGCAGTCCTCGCATTCGTCTACGGCGGTTTCGTCGCCGGCACGATCGATATCTTCGCACCGGCATTGATCTACATGGTCACGCCGATGCGCATCCTGCAGGCGATCGCGCGCGGCCTGCTCGGCAGCGCGTCGTTCGAGATGGGCGTGACGAGCGCCGCGCTCGGCCTCGTGCTGCAGTGGCTCATGTCGATCCTCATCGCGGCGATCTTCGTCTTTGCGGCCTTGCGCCTGCGTGTGCTGGTCCAGCGCTGGATTGCGGCCGGGCTCGCCTACGGCGTCGTCGTGTTCATCGTCATGAACTACGTCGTCGTGCCGCTTTCGGCGGTCGGCAAGGTGCCGACGTTCACGACGCTCACGTTCACGTTGAACCTGCTCGCGATGCTGCTGTTCGGCCTCATCGTCTCCTGGTTCGCGAATCGCTTCCTGACCGGCACGCGGACGATGCTGCCGGCGACCTGAGCCGCTTTATCGGCCGAGGAAGCGCCGGCGCTGCACGTTTTCGCGCCGCTTTGCGCTGTGTGAGCCGGTCGGGACGACGAGTGTCTCAGTTCGACTGGAATCCGTTCGCCCTGAGGTAGCGAAGAGAGAACGGCAAACTGGGTCGTCGTTCATGATTCGACGCCTCACGAAGAACGCGAGGCGCACTCGACCCGTGACGCGCCGAAGGCGTTCAGACTTGACATGGCGCCCCGCGACCCGCGAGATTGCGTCAATGAAAAAGCGCACCTCGTTCGGTCAGCACACGCTCGGGCGTGAATACTTCGTTTCCGACGACATCTTCGCGGCGGAACACGAGCGCATCTTCTTTCGTTCCTGGATGCTCGCAGGCCACGCGTCGCAGCTCGACAAGCCGGGCAGCTACCTGTTGTTCGAACTCGATCGCGAGAGCGTGATCGTGCTGCGCGACGGCAACGGCGTGATTCGTGCGTTCCACAACCACTGCCGGCATCGCGGCAGCAAGCTTTGCCACGAGCACGCGGGCACGCTCGGCGCGACGATTCAATGTCCGTATCACGCCTGGACGTATGGCCTCGACGGTGCGCTGCGCAACGTGCCGGCGATGAGCGAAGTGATCGGTTTCGATCCGGCCGACTATCCGCTGCACGCCGTAGCGCTCACAGAATGGGAGGGCTTCCTGTTCGTCAATCTCGCGGTGAATCCGCCGCCGTTCGCAGAAGCGCTGCCCGGCCTTGTCGGCCGCTTCGGTCAATGGCGCCCGAGCGAACTGCGCTCGGCGGCGCGCAAGGTCTACGACGTCGACGCCAACTGGAAACTCATCTTCCACAACTTCAGCGAGTGCTATCACTGCCCGCTCGCGCATCCTCATCTCAACAAGCTCACGCCGTTCCGCAACTCCGAGAACGATCTCGACGAAGGCCCCGTCCTCGGCGGCCCGATGTGGATGGCCAATCCGCAAGGCAGCATGTCGATGGACGGCCAGCGCTGCGCGCCACCGTTCGCTGAGCTCAGCGACGAACAGCGCGCTCGCGTCTACTACTACAGCGTGTTTCCGAGCGGTTTCCTCTCGTTCCATCCCGACTACGTGATGATGCATCGCGCGCAGCCGCTGTCTCGCGATCGCACCCGCGTCGTCTGCGAATGGCTGTTCCACCCCGAGGCGATGGCCGCGCCGGGCTTCGATGCCGGCCCCGCGGTCGCCTTCTGGGACATGACCAATCGTCAGGACTGGGAACTCTGCGCGAACGCGCATCGCGGCGTCGTCTCGCGCGCCTGGGAGGCCGGCCCGTACGCCGAGCTCGAGAGCCAGCTCGCGGCGTTCGACCGGCAATACCTGCGCGCGCTCGACGGCGATGCGTCCGACATGCGGCGTGCCGGATAGCAATCCGTGGCTAAGGCCGCCGCGCATCGCATGAAGCGTCCTGCCCGATTCGCGGAGCTCGCATGAAACCTCTCGCCCTGACGAGCGCGCTGTATCTCCTGACCGCAGCGACTGCGTCCGCGGCCAAACCCGATGCACCGGTTTCGCTCGATGGCCTGTCGTGGCTGTCGGGCGCATGGGTGCAATACGACGGCCGGCAGCGCATCGAAGAGACCTGGAGTGCGCCCGCGAACGACATGCTCATCGGCATGAGCCGCACGCTGCGCGACGGCAAGACGAGCGCGTTCGAATTCCTGCGCATCGTCGCGCGCGACGACGGCGTGTTCTACGTCGCGCAACCGCAGGGGCGGCCTCCGGTCGAGTTCCGCCTGCAGAGCCTCGAAGGCAAGCAGGCCGTCTTCGTCAATCCCGGCAACGCCGATCATCTGCAGCGCATCGTCTACCGACGCAACGCGGACGGTTCGCTCGCTGCCAGAGTCGAGGGCGCCGACGGCGACAAGTCGTTCGCGCAGGACTACCTGTACCACCGCGCGCCGGCGCGGAAGCCGTAGTTCGGCGCGTGTCGCTGTCCGCCGAATATCCCGCGGTGCCGGCGCAGGTGCAGCAGCGTTCCGTGCGCAGCCTGACCCGGCATGCGCTCGATCGGGCGACCGATGCCGCGCTGAGCAGCGGCAACGTGATCGAATTGCTGATCGATGCGCGCGCGAATTTCGATGCCTGGCTCGCCGCGATCCGTGCGAGCCGCAACAGCATCTTCCTCGAAAACTACATCGTCGAGGACGACGAAGTCGGTCGCGAGTTCCGCGACGCGCTGTGCGAACGCGCCGCCGCAGGCGTGCGCGTCGCCGTGGTCTACGACTGGCTCGGCTGCCTCGGCAGTACCGGCGCGAAATTCTGGAAACCGCTGCGCGATGCCGGCGGCGAGGCGCGTGTCTTCAATCCGCCGCGACTCGACAGCCCGTTCGGCTGGATCGGACGCGACCACCGCAAGTTGCTCGTGGTCGACGGCGACGTCGGTTTCGTCTCCGGCATCTGCCTCTCGCAGAAGTGGCTCGGCGACGCCGCGCGAGGCATCGCGCCCTGGCGCGATACGGGCGTCGCCATCCGCGGGCCGGCCTGCGCCGACCTCGCCTGCGCGTTCGCCGACAGCTGGGCGCAGACCGGCACGCCGCTCGACCTCGATATCGCGGTGCCGGCACCTGCTGGGCCATCGAGCCTGCGCGTCATCGCGACGACGCCGCAACGTGCCAGCGTGTACCGCACGGATCTGTTCGTCGCGGCGATGGCGCGCGAGACACTGTGGCTAACCGATGCCTACTTCGTCGGCTTCGCGCCCTACGTGCAGGCACTCTGCGCCGCCGCGCGCGACGGCGTCGACGTGCGCCTGCTCGTGCCGGGCACGAGCGACCTGCGGCTCGTCGCGCAGATGTCGCGCGCCGGCTATCGTCCGCTGCTCGAAGCCGGCGTGAAGGTGTTCGAGTGGAACGGCACGATGCTGCACGCGAAGACCGCGGTCGCCGACGCCTACTGGGCGCGCGTCGGCTCGAGCAATCTCAATGTCGCGAGCTGGCTGAGCAATTGCGAAATCGACATCGCGATCGAGGACGCCGCGTTCGCCCAGTGCATGGCCGCGCAATACGAAATCGACCTGCGCAACGCGACGGAGATCGTACTTGCGCGCAAACGCGTCACTCGGGCGGGCCCGCGCGTGCCGCGTCGGCACCGCGGCACGGGCAGCTCGAGCCGCGCCGCCGCGAGCACGCTACGCCTCGTCAACACCGTCGGCGCGGCGCTCGGCGGACGCCGTGTCCTCGGCACGGCCGAGACCGGCCTGTTGCCGCCAACGGCGTTCGCCCTGGTCGCGATCGCGCTGCTTGCCTTCGTATGGCCCGCCGTGATCGCCTGGCCGCTCGCGGCGCTCGCGACGTGGAGCGGCGTGACGATGCTGCTGCGTTACCTCAACCTGCGCAGGAAACAAAAAGTTACATCCGCAGCATCTGGAAATCGTCGGGACGGTCTGGAATAGTATGAGGAGACAAACGACGATGACATCATGAAGCTGATATTCCGTATCCTCTTTTACACTGCCCTACTCGCGCTTACCGCCTGCCAGTCACCAACCAGCAAACCCTCGAAAGCCGCCTACACGCCGCTCATCCTGATTTCGATCGACGGTTTTCGCGCTGACTATCTCGACCGCGGGCTCACGCCGACCCTGAAAATGCTCGCCGACGACGGCGTGCATGCGAAGGCGATGCGGCCCTCGTTCCCGACGCTCACGTTTCCGAATCACTACACGCTCGTCACAGGCCTGTATCCCGACCATCACGGCATGGTCAGCAACACGATGTGGGATCCGTCGCTCGGCAGGTTCAGCATGAGCAACCGCGACGCCGGGCGCGATAGGCGCTGGTGGGACGGCGGCGAGCCGTTCTGGGTCACCGCCGACAAGCAGGGACTGCGCACCGCAACGATGTTCTGGCCCGGCTCCGAGGCCGACACGCACGGCTATCGTCCGGACTACTACCAGCCCTGGGACGGCAAGGTCACCGCAGACCAGCGCATCGACCAGGTGCTCGCCTGGCTCGACCTGCCTGCCGGCGAGCGGCCGCAGTTCATCACGCTTTACCTCGACAAGGTCGATCACGAAGGACACGAGCATGGCCCCGACTCGCCCGAAGTGGCCGACGCGATGCGCGGCTACGAGATGGCGCTCGCGCGTTTCGTCGCCGAACTCAAGAAGAGGGATTTGTATACAAATGCGAATATCGTCATCGTCTCCGACCACGGCATGACCGCGGTGGACCCGTCGCGCATGCTGGTCCTCGACAAGTGGATAGACCTCGGCAAAGTCGACGTCGTCACGGCCGGCGTCCTCACGGGCGTCAATCCGAAGCCTGGCTATGAAGCCGAGATCGCCGACAAGCTCGTTGCGCCCCACGAACACGCCCGCTGCTGGCGCAAGAGTGAAATCCCCGCGCGTCTGCACTACGGCAGCAACCCGCGCGTCCCGGCCGTGGTTTGCGTCGCAGACGACGGCTGGCGCATCGAGACGCAGGCGTTCCTCAACCGTCCGCCTCATCACGAAAACGGCGGCGAGCACGGCTACGACAACGCCGACCCGAACATGCGTGCGCTGTTCATCGCGCATGGTCCCGCGTTCCGGCACGGCCTCAACGTGCCCGAGTTCGAGAACGTCAACGTCTATCCCCTTCTCGCTCACCTGCTCGGCATCAAGCCCGAGAAGAACGATGGTGACCTGAAGGTAACGCAGGACATGCTGCGTCACTGATCCGCATTCCGACCAGTACGCAACGCGACTGGTCGGGATCGCAGGACTGCTGCGCACCGATCGAGCCGTCGGCTCGGGCTCGATACTCGTCCGACTTCGACTCCGCGTTTGCCCGATTGACGCTCATCGAATCGACGCGGACGCACCGTCGACGCGTATTCGCACCTCAGGCGATCGCTGTCGCTGACGAGCCGACGTTGGCAACTGTCGCCGAGCGCTGAGGGCCGCTCGGCGACGATTCCCATCGCAAGGCCGTCCCTGCGTGTGGTTGCCTAACGCAAGGCTATTCGCTGCCGAAACTCATCGCTCACGGGCCCTTTGTCGACCATTAATTAAACTTCATGGTGTGTAATTGCCTTGACAACTATTGTTCAGACAATATAATGCCGGCATGCAAAAACTGCCCTGTACGCCCGACCTGCGCGACGACGTCAATTTCGCCCTCCTGATCCGTCAGGTGCGCGAGGGATTGATGCAGCAGCTCGAGCGGGAACTGACCGCGATCGGCGTCGAACTCAACTACAGCCAGACGCTCGTCTTGAAGCTGCTCGCCAAATACGGTCCGCAGACGCCGGGCGACCTCGCCCGCTGGCTGGACCATAACGCGGGCGCCATGACGCGGCTTCTCGACCGGCTCGAGAGCAAGGGCTACCTGAGCCGCCAGCCGCATGCCGAAGATCGCCGCGCGCTGCGCATCGAACTCACCGAGGCAGGTCAGGCGATCTGGCAGACGATCAACCAATGCGCCGAGCGCGTCCAGGCGACGGCGCTGCGCAACCTCGACGAAACCGAGCGCGGCCAGCTCCTGGAGCTCCTGAAGCGCATCCGCGATACCTTGGAGAAAACCCCGTGAGTGCGAACTACTTGCCTCGGCAATCCTATACCATAAGGTTTATTTTGCGCATGACGACCGTGGCGGCCGCAGCAGCCCTCGCGGCCTGCGCGAGCATGGACGGCATCCATACCGAAGGCCACGCCATCGACTCCGCGTCGCTGCATGCCGAGCGCAAACTCGCGTCGATCACGACGTCTCCGGCCGCGTGGCCGAAGGCCGATTGGTGGACCGCGCTCGGCGATTCGCAACTCGACGCGCTGATCGAAGAAGCGTTCAAGGACAATCCCGACCTCGCCAGCACAGACGCGCGTGCACGTAGCGCACAGGCACAGGTCGACACGGCCAACTCGCATCGTCTGCCGACGGTTGGCTCGTCGGCGAGTGTGACCGGTATTCGGCTGCCGACGACGGCGGTACCCGAACCGATCGGCGGACACTTCCAGGCGTTCCCGGCGATCTACGCGAGCTTCAACTGGAACATCGATCTCTGGGGCGGCAAGCGCGCCGCCTGGGAAGCAGCGCTCGGCCAGGCCCGCGCGGCCGACATCGACGCGCACGCCGCGCGGCTGATGCTGTCGGCCAACGTCGCGCGCGCCTACGTCCAACTCGGCTACGCATTCGCTGCGCGCGATGTCGCCGACGCACAGCACAAACGCGCGGCGGCGCAGCGCGACCTCGTTGCCCAGCGCGTCGCCGCGGGCCTCGACAACCTGCTGCAGGTCAAACAGGCCGAAGCCGAAGTCGCCGCCTCGGAGCAACGACTCGCCGTCGCCGACGAAGCGATCGATAGCGCGCGCATCGCGCTCGCGATCCTGCTCGGCAAGGGCCCCGATCGCGGCCTCGACATCGCGCGGCCGAAGGTGCTCGCGCCGAGCGCGATCGCGGTGCCGCCGAACCTCGCCGCCGACCTCCTCGGTCGCCGCGCCGACCTCGTCGCCGCGCGCTGGCGCGTCGAAGCCGCGTCGAAGAACATTGCCTCGGTCAAGACCGAGTTCCTGCCGAACATCAGCCTCGGCGCGATGGCGGGCATCACGTCGTCGAGCGCCGAGACGCTGTTCTCGCTGCCGGCGCGCTTCTACGAGATCGCGCCCGCGATCAGCCTGCCGATCTTCGACGGCGGCCGCCGCCGCGCCGATCTGAAAGGCGCCGACGCGACCTATGACCTCGCGGTCGCGCAATACAACAGCACGCTCGTCGGCGCGCTCAATGACGTCGCGGACAAGCTCTCGGGCCTCGAATCGGTGGGCACGCAGATCGGCGCGCAGCAACGCGCGGTCGATGCGGCTCGCACCGCCTTCGAACTCTCGCAGCAGCGCTACAAAGCCGGCGTCGGCAGCTTCCTCGACACGCTCGCGGCGCAACAGCAACTGCTCAACGCGGAAGACCGCATCACGACGCTCGACGCACAGCAGGTAGACACCTCGGTGCGTCTCGTCATGGCGCTCGGCGGCGGCTTTGACGGCAGCAACGATGCGCCACCACCCGTCGCCGCGACCGACGGCGCGGCAGGCAGCACGGGCGGTCGCGACTGATCGCGCCTCCTTTCCGGCCATCCGATCGACTCGAACCTCTGCGATTCAATCCCAAAGCAAACACAAGCTCACAGGCATGCCATCATGAGTACTCCCAACCCCAACGGTAACGGCAATGGAACCGCCACGACGGCCGCGGCGCCGAACGGCAACCGCCGTCGCGCCATGCTGCGCGGCCTCGTCTTCCTGATCGCGGTCGCCGCGATTGCGTACGGCGTGTGGTACTACACGATCGGTCGCTGGTACGAAGGCACCGACGATGCCTACGTCAACGGCAACGTCGTGCAGATCACGCCGCTCGTGATCGGCACCGTGGTCAAGATCAATGCCGACGACGGCAACCTCGTGCACAAGGGCGACATCCTCGTCGAAATCGACGGCAGCGACGCCCGCATCTCGCTGCAGCAGGCCGAAGCCCAGCTTGCCCGCACGGTGCGCCAGGTGCGCGGCCTCTACAGCAACGTCGAGAACGGCCAGGCAGTCGTCGCGGCGCAGCGCGTCGCGCTGGACCGCGCACGCGAAGACTTCGCCCGCAGACAAAATCTCGTGAAGACCGGCGCCATTTCGGCGGAGGAACTCGCCCACGCACGCGATGCGCTCTCGGCCGCCGAGAGTTCATATGCGTCCGCGCAGCAGCAACTGAACACGACGCGGGCACTCGTCGACGAGACGGTCATCGCGAAGCATCCCGACGTGCAGGCAGGCTCGGCAGCGGTGCGCGCCGCGTATCTCAATGACTTGCGCTCGAAGCTGATCGCGCCGGTCGATGGCTACGTCGCCAAGCGCAGCGTGCAGGTCGGCCAGCGCATCCAGCCCGGCACGCCGCTCATGGCCGTCGTGCCGCTGCACCAGGTCTGGGTCGATGCGAACTTCAAGGAGACGCAGCTTGCGCGCATGCGCATCGGCCAAACGGTCACGCTCAAGTCCGATCTGTACGGCGGCGGAGTCGAATACAAGGGCAAGGTGCAGAGCCTCGGCGTCGGCACGGGCAGCGCGTTCTCGCTGCTGCCGGCGCAGAACGCGAGCGGCAACTGGATCAAGATCGTGCAGCGCCTACCCGTCCGCATCGAACTCGATGGCAAGGAGCTCGACAAGAATCCGTTGCGCATCGGCCTGTCGATGGCGGTCGATGTGAACCTGCACGACCAGAGCGGCGCGGCGCTCGCGCAGCAGCCGCCGACCGAGCCTGTGCTGACGACCGACGTCTATCACGGCCAGCTCGACGGCGCGCAGGCGGACATCGAACGCATCATTCACGAAAACGCGGGTGTCGCCGCGAACCAGGCATCCGCGCAACACAGCGCACACGCGGCGCTGGCCGGAAAGTAGCGACGGGTCGCCTTCGCCGCGAGACGCGCGGACGAACACGCGCGTATCGCGTGTTGAGCGCATCGGTGACGAAGGCAACCCCGACAACGTAGCGAAGCCCCTCTGACCGCAGCGCAGGCGACTTTCAGTGCCTTCGCGCTTTCCCGCGACAGCCACCGCGAAAACCAGAATCCAGAACGATGTCGACGCCCCAAGCCAATCTCCCGTTCCGCCCGGCGAATCCCGGCCTCACCACGGTCGGCCTGTCGCTCGCGGTGTTCATGCAGGTGCTCGACACAACGATCGCCAATGTGTCGTTGCCGACGATCGCGGGCAACCTCGGAGCGAGCGCCGACCAGGCCACCTGGGTCATCACCTCGTTCGCGGTCAGCAACGCGATCGCGCTGCCGTTGACCGGCTGGCTCACGCGCCGCTTCGGCGAGGTACGCCTGTTCGTCGCGGCGACGCTGCTGTTCTGCCTCGCGTCGTTCCTCTGCGGCATCGCCCAGAGCATGACGATGCTGATCCTGTTCCGCGCGCTGCAGGGCGCGGTCGCGGGGCCGATGTATCCGGTCACGCAGAGCCTGCTGCTGTCGATCTATCCGCCCGAGAAGCGCAGCCAGGCGCTTGCGCTGCTGATCATGGTGACGATCGTCGCGCCGATCGCGGGTCCGATCCTCGGCGGCTGGATCACCGACAGCTATTCCTGGCCGTGGATCTTCTTCGTCAACGTGCCGGTCGGCATCTTCGCCGCGGCGCTCGTCTACTCGCAGATGCGCGAGCGCGTCGAGCAGACGATGCGGCCGAAGATGGACTACGTCGGCCTCGCGACGCTCGTGATCGGCGTCGGCGCGCTGCAGATACTGCTCGACAAGGGCAACGACGAAGACTGGTTCCAGTCGAACTTCATCATCATGATGACGATCGTCTCGGCGATCAGCCTCACGATCTTCCTGATCTGGGAACTGACCGACAAGGAACCGATCGTCAACCTGCGGCTGTTCCGCCACCACAACTTCATCTTCGGCACGCTCGCGATGACGCTGAGCTATGCGGCGTTCTTCTCGATCAACGTGCTCGTGCCGCAGTGGCTGCAGCGCTACCTCGGCTACACGGCGACCTGGGCCGGCTTCGCGGCCGCGCCGATCGGCATCCTGCCTATCCTGCTCACGCCATTCGTCGGCAAATACGTCAATCGCTTCGACCTGCGCCTTGTCGCGTCGGTCGCGTTCTCGATCATGGGCCTGACGAGCTTCATTCGCTCGGGCTTCTATCTCGAAGTCGACTTCTATCACGTTGCGATGGCGCAGTTCATCCAGGGCCTCGGCGTCGCGTTCTTCTTCATGCCGGTCACGCAGATCATGTTGTCCGACCTGCAGCCGCACGAGATCGCCGCAGGCGGCGGCCTCGCGACGTTCGTGCGCACGCTCGGCGCGAGCTTCGCCGCGTCGATCACGAACTTCATGTGGCAACACCGCGCGATCATGCATCACGCCCATATGACCGAGCACCTGACGCCGTACGACCCCGATACGCAACAGGCCATCGCCACGCTCGGCCATGGCGACCCGAACGTCGCCTACAACGTGCTGGAACGCATGCTGGTCTCGCAGGGCTACCAGATCTCGTTCAACGAGTTGTTCCACGTCCTCGGCTTCATTTTCCTCGCGCTGATCGCGGTGATCTGGCTCGCGCGGCCGCCGTTCACGGCCAAGGGCGGCCCTGCCGCCGATCACTGACGAACGGGCGTCGCGCGCGCGGGCGCCAGGCGAACGGCGTAGGCCCGAACGAATATTGCGCGCCGCAGGCGCTGCCCCGCGGCGCGAATCCGGCTCGAAAAACGCTGTCGGCAATCTGCGTTGACGAACTGCGCCAACGAACTGCGTTGACGATCTGCGTCGACGATCTGAGACATCGATCGCAGGGCGGCTGCGGCTTGCTGCGCACCGCGCACCGCAAGCGAACCTGACGGATGCCGCTGCGCTCGTCAGCCGTTCAAGAGCTGCATCATCTCCGGCACGTAGCGCGGCCCCGCGGCCGCGTCGCGCGGGAACACGGCTTCGATCTGCGCGAGGTCGTCCGCGCCGAGCGCGACGTCGAGCGCACCGACGTTCTCCTCGAGCGCGGCGATACGCTTCGTGCCCGGAATCGGCACGATATGCTCGCCCTGCGCGAGCACCCAGGCGAGCGCGAGCTGCGCGGGCGTACAGTGCTTGCCGTCGGCGAGTTCCTTCACCTTGTCGACGAGCGCGAGATTGCGCGCGAAGTTGTCGCCCTGGAAACGCGGACTCTTGCGCCGGTAGTCGTCGGCATCGAAATCCTCCGGGCTGCGGATGGCGCCCGTGAGGAAGCCGCGACCGAGCGGGCTGTACGGCACGAAGCCGATGCCGAGGCGCGTGGCCGCCGCGAGCGTCCCCTGCCCTTCGGGATCGCGCGTCCACAACGAGTACTCGCTCTGCAGCGCGGCGATCGGATGCACCTTGCACGCGCGTTCCAGCGTATCTGCGGATGCCTCGGACAGGCCGATGTAGCGCACCTTGCCCGCGCGCACGAGGTCGGCCATCGCGCCGACCGTTTCCTCGATCGGCACGTCCTAGTCGACGCGATGCAGGTAGTAGAGATCGATGTGGTCGGTCGCGAGGCGTTTGAGGCTTGCGTCGCAGGCAGTGCGCGCGTACTCGGGGCGGCCGTTGATGCCGCGCGCGGCCGGATTGGCTGGATCGCGCACGAAGCCGAACTTCGTCGCGAGGAACACCCTGTTGCGCCGACCCTGCATCGCCTTGCCGACCAGCACCTCGTTCGTATGCGGGCCGTAGACGTCGGCCGTGTCGAGAAAATCGACGCCGAGATCGAGCGCGCGATGGATCATCGCGATCGACTGTGTGTCGTCGCGCGCGCCGTAGAAATCGCTCATCCCCATGCAGCCGAGGCCGAGTGCCGAAACCTGCGGACCGTTCGGCCCGAGCGTTCTGAACTTCATCGTTTCATCTCCTCGTTTCGACAGACTCTTTTTTCGACAAACTCGCTTCGGACAAACTCGCTTCGGACAGACTCGCTTCCGACAGACTCGCTTCCGACAGACTCGTTTCGGCAGGCGCGTTCCGGCCAGAGCGCTTGGACCCACCCGCTTCAAACCGTGGCCGCGGCATCCGTCAGCGGTTCACGGCGTCGGCAGCCGCCGGCCGGACCACAAGAGAAAAATCACGCGCGATGCACGCGCGGCACGCTTCTCCCGCACGCGGGCGAGCCGTGGCGTCCAGATCTTCGTCAGGCGCGCAAAAACGGAGGCCCGACGCGAAGGCCATCAAAGTGAACCCATGTCGATCACGAAGCGGTACTTCACGTCGTTCTTGAGCAAGCGCTCGTAGGCCTGGTTCACCTGCTGAATCGCAATCGCCTCGACGTCGCTGACGATGCCGTGCTCGGCGCAGAAATCGAGCATCTCCTGCGTCTCGCGCATGCCGCCGATCGCCGAGCCCGCGATGCGCTTGCGGCCGCCGATCACGCTGCGGCCCTGCAGCGGCGGCTCGAGCGCCATGAGCGCGCCGACGAGCACCATCGTGCCATTGCGCCGCAGCAGGCGCGCGTAGGGATTCAGGTCGTGCCCGTTCGGAATCGTGTTGAGCAGGAAATGGAAGCTGCCGGCGTGCTTCGCCATCGCCGCGCGGTCCGTCGAGATCAGTACGTCGTCGGCGCCGAGGCGTTTCGCGTCGGCCGTCTTGCCGGGCGACGTCGTGATCATGACGACGTCGGCGCCGAGCGCATGAGCGAACTTGATGCCCATGTGGCCGAGACCACCAAGGCCGATCACGCCGACCTTGTGGCCCTTGCCGATCTGCCAGTGGCGCAGCGGCGACCAGGTCGTGATGCCCGCGCAGAGCAGCGGCGCGGTCGCCTTGAGATCGAGCGATCGTGAAATCGTCACGACGAAATGCTCGTCGACGACGATGACGTTCGAGTAGCCGCCGAAGACGAGGTTCTTTGTGCCGCGCTCGCGATCGTTGTAGGTCAGCGTCGCGCCGTTCTCGCAGTACTGCTCCTCGCCCTCCGTACAGGCCGCACACGTGCGACACGAATCGACCATGCAGCCGACGCCGGCGAAGTCGCCGACGTTGAGTTTCTTCACTTCGCTGCCGACCGCCGTGACGCGGCCGACGATCTCGTGCCCGGGCACCATCGGATAGAGCGAGTTGTTCCAGTCGTTGCGCGCCTGGTGCAGGTCGGAATGACAGATGCCGCAATGCAGTATCTCGATCTGCACGTCGCGCGGACCGGGGTTGCGGCGTTCGAAAGAGAACGGGGCGAGCGGCGAATGTGCGTCTGATGCGGCGTAGCCTTTGGCTTGGAGCATGGGGCTTCCTTGGCTCAACAGTGAGGGAACGACGATTCGTCGCGGCGAGCATGAAATTATGCGCCCTCGAACCGACCCGCGGAAAGACGCGGCGACGTCCGAGCGAGTGCGCGCTGCCGTCACATCCATGACTCTTGCCACGGGCAGGCGCGGCGAATTTTCTTCACGCTGCTCCCCTCGCGCTATCCTTGGTGCGCGTATGTTTCGTTGGACTCCCGTCACTTCCTGGACCCGCACATGAAAATCCTTCTTGCGCTCGGATTGTCCGTGCTCGCCGGCAGCGCCACTGCCGCCGAGACGATTCGCTACATCGCCCTAGTCAACGGCGGCACGACGCCGGCAGGGCATCAATGGGTGACGCACGGTGACGACGGCGTGACGAAGGTCGACTTCCTGTTCAAGGACAACGGTCGCGGTCCCGAGCTCAAAGAAGAGTACAAACTCGACAAGGACGGCACGTTCACCGACTACCATGTGGTCGGCACATCGACGTTCGGCGCCGACGTCGACGAATCGTTCGCACGCAAGGGCGACACCGCGCAGTGGAAATCGACGACCGACAAGGGCCAGCAGGCCGTTCACGGCGCGGCGCTCTACACGCCCCTCGGCGGCACGCCGGAGAGTTTCTCGGTCGCGTTCGCCGCGCTCGCGAAGCGCAGCGACGGCAGGCTGCCGCTGATTCCGAGCGGCACGCTCACCTGGAAGAAGCTCGCCGACGTCGACGTGAGCAAGGGTGGCGAGAAGCGCAAGGTGCAGCTCGTCGCGATCACCGGCATCGGCTTCACGCCCAATTTCGCCTGGGCGACGACCGGCGATTCGCCGCGCCTGTTCGCGTTCATCTTCCCGGGCTTCCTGCAGCTGATCGAGGAAGGCTGGGAAAAGAACGCCGCCGATCTCGAGACGCGCCAGAAGGCCGAAGAAAAGAACCTGCTCGTCGCGATGCAGCAGCGCCTCGCGCACCCGCTCGCGGGCACGACGCTGATCCGCAACGCGCGCATCTTCGACAGCGAGAAGGCGACGGTCGCGTCCGCGACCAGCGACATCTACGTGCAGGACGGCCGCATCATCGCGATCAGCGACGCCGGCACCGAGAAGCGCAAGGCCGATCAGGTCATCGATGCGGGCGGCCGCGTCGTGACGCCGGGCCTGTTCGACATGCACGCGCACACGAGCTCGTGGGAAGGCGGCCTGCACCTCGCCGCCGGCATCACGAGCATCCGCGACATGGGCAACGACAATGCGACCTTGCAGCAACTGATAGCGCAGGAACAGGCGGGCACCCTGCTCGCCCCGCACATCGTCCCCGCGGGCTTCATCGAAGGCGAGAGCCCGCATTCGGCGCGCAACGGCTTCGTCATCAAGAATCTCGACGAGGCCAAGCACGCGGTCGACTGGTATCACGATCACAACTACCCGCAGATCAAGATCTACAACTCGTTCCCGAAGGACATCCTGCCGCAGACGACGGCGTACGCGCACAGCAAGGGCATGCGCGTGAGCGGACACATCCCGGTCTACCTGCGTGCGCAGCAGGCCGTCGAGCAGGGTTACGACGAAATCCAGCACATCAACCAGGTGCTGCTCAACTTCCCCGTCGACGACAAGACCGACACGCGCACGCTGCTGCGCTTCCAGCTGCCTGCCGAGAAGGTCGCCGACCTCGACTTCGACAGCAAGGCCGTGCAGGACTATCTCGCGTTCCTCGTGCGCCACAAGACCGTGATCGATCCGACGCTGACGACGTTCGACTTCATCCGCCAGAAGGACGGCGACATGTCGCTCGCCTACGCGGTCGTCGCCGATCACATGCCGCCCGACGTCAAGCGCGGCTTCTACCAGGGCACGATGAAGATTCCGAGCGCCGACGCGGCCGTCACCTACGACAAGTCGTACCAGAAGATGATCGAATTCACCGGCCGCATGTACAAGGCCGGCATTCCGCTCGTCGCCGGCACCGACGCGCTCGCGGGCTTCACGCTGCAGCGCGAACTCGAACTCTACGTGCAGGCCGGCCTCACGCCCGCACAGGCGCTGCAGGTTGCGACCTGGAACGGGGCGAAATATTCGCGCGTGCTCGACGACCGCGGCGTGCTCATGCAGGGCAAGCGCGCCGACATCGTGTTCTTCGACGGCGACCCGACGAAGGACATCGCCGACGTGCGCAAGGTCGCGCTCGTCGTCAAGGGCGACAAGGCCTACTATCCGAGCGAGATCGATGACGCGCTCGGCATCAAGCCGTTTACGCCGGCCCTCAAGGTGCAGACGGCCAAATAGCCTGGACCCAACGGTGCCGCAGCACGTCTATCGTGCGATCAAGGCGGGTGTCGAGACTATGACGCCCGCCTTGACGCTGCCGCGGCACCGGCATCGCGCGGGCTACGCCACCATCGTCCTCGCGGGCTCGTTCGTTGAAGCGGGATTCGCGGGACGGTTCGCCGTCGAGCCGGGTGACGTGCTGCTGCACGGACGCTTCGATTGTCATCAGAACGTCGCCACGTCGCGACACGGCCCGCAGATTCTGCGCCTGCCGTGGAATGATGATCAGCGCGAGGGCCACTTCCGCATCGACGACGCCGACCTGCTCGTGCGCCTCGCCGAGAAGGATCTCGTTGCCGCCGCGCACGAACTCGAGCTGCAGTTGCGACAAGCGGCCGTGCGGCGCGATCCGCACTGGAGCGAACGCTTGGCCGCCGATCTCGCGGCGCGCCCGGGCTTGAACCTCGACACCTGGTCGGAATCCGCGGGCCTCGCGCCGGAGACTCTGTCGCGCGGATTCCAGCGCGCTTTCGGCACCAGCCCGAAACTGTTTCGTCTCGAAGCACGCACACGTCGCGCCTGGCGCGACGTCGTGACGACGTCGCGACCGCTCACGGTTCTCGCCCATGATTTCGGCTTCGCCGACCTTGCGCATCTCAGCCGCAGCATCCGCGCGTTCACCGGATGGGCGCCGAGCGGTTGGCGCCTACCATCAGCGGCCGTCGTGGACGCGCGTCCGCTCCGCGGCACAGTCAAGTCCGTTCAAGCCCGACAGCGGGGAACCTGCTAGCGTACTTCGTCGCCTCGCCCGCCCCGGATTTCCTCATGACCGCTATTTCCCGCCGCCGTTTTCTCGCCGCTGCTGCGGCTCTCGGTACAGTCGCCGCGTGGAGCAGCGCGATTGCCGTTCCGTCGCGAACGAAATGGCGCGAAAGTCGCGACCTGTTCCGCGAAGGCGTCGCCTCCGGCGATCCGGACGCCGACAGCGTGCTGCTGTGGACCCGTTACTCGGCTGACGGCAAGAGCACCGCGACGCTCGTCCTTGAGGTCGCCGAAGACGCGGACTTCAAGAACGTGGTCGCGACGAAGAAGACGAAGGTCTCCGCCGACGCGGACTTTACCTGCCGCGTGCTCGTCGGCGGTCTCAAGCCCGCGTGCGAGTACTGGTATCGCTTCTCGGACGCAGACGGCAATGGTAGCCGCGTCGGCCGCACGCTCACTGCACCCGCGCGCGACGATGCGCGACCGGTACGCTTCGCATTCGTTTCGTGTAAGAACGCCAACGTCGGCGCGCAGACCGCGTACCGGCGCATGATCTACGACGACCGACGCGCGCCAGCCGACGAGCGACTTGGTTTCGTGTTGCATCTCGGCGATTTCATCTACGAACTCGTCTGGTATCCGGAGGATCGTCCGCAGGGTTACTACGATAGGCGCATCCGCGAGCTCGTGCGCTATGCGCACGGCGAAAAGCACGCCGACTTCCATATTCCGACGACGGTCGAAGATTATCGCGCGGTCTATCGCGCCTATCTCGCCGATCCCGATCTGCAGGATGCGCGCGCCTGGTTCCCGTTCGTGCCGATGTGGGACAACCACGAATTCAGCTGGAAGGGCTGGCAGAGCCTGCAGATCTTCGACGACAAGACGCTGCCGCGACAGACGAGGAAGGTCGCCGCGATGCAGGCGTGGTTCGAGTACCAGCCAGCGCGCATCAAGAAGCCGAATCCGTCGCTCGAACATTTCGCTGCGCCGCGAGTCGCCGACGCAGCGATAACGCGCTTCGACGACAACGGCCTCGGCCAGGAGCCCAACAATCTCGCCGCGCTCGCGAGCCTCACTGGCTATCGCGTGTTGCGCTGGGGTCGCCACGTCGACTTGATCATCACGGACCAGCGCAGCTACCGCTCGGAGGATCCGTCGGAGCAAAAGGAGGCGGATGCCTTCACGAGCAAGGACTTTCCGAACCTGTTTCCGCAGGACGCACTCGAGATCCTCGACGCAGGCCGCACCGCGAACGGCGGCAAGCCACCGGCAACGATCCGTTTCGGCGAGCACGACATCGCCAACTACCGTAAGGACGCGCCCGCGCAGACGATATTGGGCGCGACGCAGCGAAGTTGGTTTCTCGACCAGCTCAAGGCGTCCGACGCGACGTGGAAGATCTGGGGCAACACGACCGGCACGCTCGACTGGCGCGTCGATCCGCAGAATCTTCCGGCCGGACTAACCCAGCCCTGGCCCGGGGGCGGCTACGCGGGTTTCGGCGGCGGCGACCACGGCGGCGCCTACGTCGAGCGCGCGCTGATCTACGATTTCGTCGCGCGCGAGCGCATCACGGGCTTCGCGACGGTCGCCGGCGATCGCCACAGCTTCTGGGCCGGCCTCGCAGCGAAGTCGCTTCCGCCGCAGAAGTTCGAACCCGTCGGCATCGCGTTCGTCACGGGCTCGATCTCGGCGCCGGGGCTCGTCGAATCGCTCGAGCACAAGTTTCCGAAGGACCATCCGCTGCGCCCACTGTTCGTCGCCGATCGCGGCGGCGCGAAGCCAGAGCCTGCGGTCAACATGCTGCTGCGCCACGGCGTGCGCAGTTGTCTCGAGTATGCGAAGAGCGGCGACGTCGGCAAGGCGCGGGCGCTGTCGAATCCCGACAACGCGCCGCATCTCGCGTTCGTCGACATGGGCGGACACGGCTACACGGTCGTGCGCGCGAGCGCCGAGGCGTTCGAGACGGAATTCGTCGCTATCCAGCGGCCCGTCGAGCGCAACGATGCCCCTGACGGGGGTGCCCTGCTCTATCGTGTCGTCCATCGCGCGCCGCTGTGGAAGGCGGGAGAAACTCCCTTGTTGACCCAACGTGTCGTCGAGGGCGATCCCAAACTATCGATCTAGCGGCGACGAAGCGGTCGATCGACAACGCGCCGTGACGCGGCGCATTGGCGTCGGGACGCGCGCGAGGATGATGGCCGCCAGCCTTTGCACTCGCGGGCAATTCTTGCAAGAAACGCAAAAAAAAACCGCGCGGCCGGGGGGTGGCCGCGCGGTTTGCGAGGGAGCAGAAATAACTGCTCGGAATTGTCAGCTCAGAACTTGACCGTAGCCTTGGCGAAGAAGAAGCGACCGATCGGATCGTAGGTCGCAACATCGGTGTTCGCGTTCGCGACGTTCTGCTGGTAGAAGATCGGCGGCTGCTTGTCGAACACGTTGTCAACGCCTACCTGGATCATCGTGTTGATCGGCTCGATGTTGTAGCCGAACGAGATGTTGTGGTAGACGTACGCGCCGTAGTGATACGGCTGTGCCAGATACAGGTCTTCGCCCGGCGCGCCCGGATCGGCGTTCGCGGACGGGCCAAGGCCGGCGTTCGCGTAGCCAATCGTCGTGTTGCCGATGTACTTGACCTGCCAGTTCGCGTTGAACGCACCCAGGTTCCAATCGACGCTGCCAAGAGCGCGCCAGCGCTGCAATGCGCCGAACGTGCGATCGAAGTGCCCGGCGACGCCTTGCGTCTGTCCGCCGTTCTCGACGTCATATTGAGCGATGTAGGTCGCGGCCAAGCCCAAACGGAAGTTGCCGAACGACGTCTCGGGCAGGCGATACTTGACCGAGAAGTCCGCACCCGACGTCGTCAGGTTGCCGAAGTTGATTGCGGGTTCGAATATGTAGCGAATCTGCCCCCTGCTCGATCCCGTTGCGTTACGCAGGACCAGCGAGCAGAGATCCGTGACTCCATTGAAGCAGCCATTGAGGATGGTCTGAGCGATGCCCGGCCCCTGGATGAGCAGATTGGCAAGCGTGATGCGGTAGTAGTCCGCGCTGACCGACAGACCGCTGACCCAGCTCGGGTCGTAAACGAATCCATAGTCGAACGACTTGCCGTTCTCCGGCTGCAGGTTGATGCTCTGGCCCAGCGTGGAATTCGCGTACTGCGAACCGGTGACGATGCCATTGAGCTGGCTCGTGCCGGTGTTGATGAACGTATAACCCTTGCACGCGGGATTCGTCGCCACGGCCGCCGCACCGCACGGATCGGTCGCCGTCACCGAATCCGCAGCGGGGCCGGCAAACAGATTCGTCACGGACGGCGCACGGAACACCTTGGACACGGTGCCGCGCAACAGCAGGTCTTCGATCGGCTTGTATTCGAGCGCGACCTTCCAGTTGTTGGTGCTGCCGAAGTTGCTGTACTTCGAATAGCGCGTGCCGAGGTCAAGGTTCAACGAATGAATGAACGAGATGTCCTTGAGCACGGGCACGAGCAACTCGGCATAGGCTTCCTTGACGTTGAAACCGCCCTGCTGTGGCGACGCGCAGATCGAGCCTGGGCCTGCGCAGAACAGGCCGAGTGTGTCACCACTGCCGGTGACAGTCGTGACGAGCGCCTGGTCGGTCGTGTTGTTGACATACTCCTTGCGATACGACACGCCCGCGGCGAGCTGCAGCGTTCCGGCCGGCAGTTCAAAGATCGAACCCGAGACGCCCGCCTCGGCCGAACGCATCTGGTAATTGAGCGGCGAGTTCGTGTAGGTCGTCTCCGCACTCTTCAGCAGATCGATGGTCGTCGGGTCGTAGATGTTGAAGATGTTGATCGCGTTGCAAGCCGACGTCGTGCAGGCGAAATTGCTCGCGAGCTTCGCGTAGTTGATGAAGTTCACGTTGTCGGTATGAGTCGTGACCTTGCCGTAGCTCAGGTCGGCGAACCAGTTCCAGGAGGAATCGTCGAAGCTGCCCTTGAGACCCGCAGTCGCTAGGTCATGCGTCGTGGAGAACTTCGTCGTGCGGTTGCCGAGCGAGGTGAGGCGCGTCTTGAATTCGTTCGTGCTGGGTCCGAAGTCGACGCCAAACGGGTTGTAGTACTGGTTGGACGGAATGACGAGGCCATCGGACTGCGCGTCGAGCGGCACCGGCGCGATACGCGATTGCGAGACGGTCTTGTTATGGAAAACTTCCATGAACGCTTCGACGTTGTCTGCCAACTTGTAATTGCCGAGTGCGAACAAGCCCGTGCGCTCGCCGGGCGTAAGGTCGTAGTTGCCGACCGCCTGATAGTTGAACGCGTCGATGCTGCCCTTGTAGCAGCGATAGTCTTTGAGTGAGCTGCCAGACGCGCCATCGATGCGCGTTACGCGCCCACCCGAGCCCGGGCATCCGCCGTATGCCGAGCCGAGCAGACTTGCAGGCAGGTTGATCGCACCGTTGGGCGTGCGGCTCGATCCGCCATGCAGAACGTAGCCCGTGTTGTACCTGTAAAGCGCGTCGTGCGAGAACGCGCGATTCGCCGCCGACACCGGATCGTTCTTGTTGTAGTTCAGGCCAACCAGGATGCTGCCCTTGTCTGTCGACTGACCGAACATGAGGTGATAGGCATTGCGCTGACCGTCGTCGCGATCAGAGATGCCGTAGTCCATGCCGAACTCAGCGCCCTGATAATTCGTGCGCGTGATGACGTTGACGACACCCGCGACAGCATCCGATCCATACACGGCCGATGAACCGTCCGTAAGCACTTCGATGCGCTCGACGGCGGCGACCGGAATGATGTTGAGATCCTGCAACTGGAACGGAATACGATGGCCGTTGATCAGCAGCAGAGAACGATTTGAACCGAGGCCGCGCAGCGAAATGACCGATGCGCCGCTACCACCGCCGTTATTGGTGGTCGGCCCGGTTGGCGAACCCGCAACCGACGGCAGGTCCTGGATCAGATCACCTAGCGTCAGCTTGCCCGACTGCTGGATCTGCGCGTGATCGATCGTGAGGACCGGATTCGCCGTTTCGATATCGACGCGACGGATATTCGAACCCGTCACGACGATCGTCTCGAGCGCCTGGCTCTTCTGTTCGGTATTGTCTGCGGTTTGCGCAGCTGCGCCCGTGGCGACGGAGCCGAGTGCGATGGAAACGCCGGCGACGGCGTAATTGGACAGCCCCCTTCGAATCGCGTCTCGGAGCAGTGTTGTCGACATGTTTTTCTCCAAATGAAATGAACCAACAAAAATCCGCCCGCGAAGCGCGCGCGTGTCGTTGGAACGTTAAGAAATCGTGAGCCTGCGTTGGTGTTCGAGTTAGCTAAGCAGCGTTGCAAAAATTGCGCGATGCCTTCGCACGAAAACGCACGCGCCTCCTAGGCGACCATGCGCGCATGATTTGTTTCGCGTCTGAATGCGCGCGCGGTGACTCCAAAACGTTCACTGAACAATCGCGAGAATGCGCAGCGATCCTCGAATCCGCTCGCGGCTGCAATTTCCGCGATCGAAAGCGAACTCGAGACCAACAGACGTTGCGCGCGGCGCAATCGTTGCTCGATGACGAACGCATGCGGCGTCTGCTCATAGGCCGAACGAAAGGCGCGAATGAACTGCCACGGCGAATAGTTCGCGATACGTGCGAGCTCATCGTTGTCGAGGTCGCGATGACAGTTCGCCGTCACGTAGTTGCGCACGCGCTGCAGGCGCACGAACACCTGGCGGCGCTGCACATACGTACGGCCGGGGCAGCGCTCGATCGCGGTGCCGAAAGAGCTCTGCAAGGCGAATAGACTCTCGATCAGAGCTGCAGCAACGGTTTCGACACGCCCTTCGCTCGCCGCCCGCGCGACGGCGACCGTGCGCCGGCGCAACGAAATGTCGGCCACGTGGCGCGCGGGCACGAGAACAGGATCGGGAATCGGGATGTCGCTGAGGCTCTCGAGCGCACGATGCCACGCGCCACGCGTGCCGAGCAGCGCAACCCAAAGTGCATTGCCACGACCGATCGCGCGCATGTTCGTCTCGGCCTCGGTGATGCCGATTTCGCCGACCGCAATGACGTCGCCCGCGCCCGCGGCGAGCTGCACGCGACCACGCAGCGGAATCCACATGCCGGCGATCGGGCCCTCTGCCTCGAGGACGCAGCCGCGTCCTGCTCCGATGACCACGTTCAGCGCGTCGGCGCTGTCCGCGCGCGCCGGCAAAGTGAAACACGAACCCTGACTGAGAAAATGGCTGAGAACCAAGGCGCACACCCTCCGCTGTGAGTTGCAGCGAGTTGTGCGCCGGTTGCGCAATCGAGTCAGGAAACGTTGGCGAAATTGCGCCGAAACTTTGCTGAAAAATACATGAAACGAAAATGCGAACGACAGGATCGTTAAAATCCGCCGGATGAAAACGATTTCACGAGGAAGTACGGGCGAAGGTACGGCGAAGGATCGGACCGGCGCCGCAACAAAAGCGGCGCCCTACCGGGGTCCCAGTCCCGGTAGAGCGCCAGTCCTTGGTGCCCGTTGGAGAGGGCGATTCATGATCGCCGATCGGTTTTAGCGGATGGTTGCGGGAACAATCCGATTGCGTAGAAAAAATTGCGCGAATCGATTTTACGTGCGCGTATCAGTGACCGAGCGTCGAGGCAACGATGACGACGGCGAGAATCGCCGTGAGCAGCGCCCACAACGGAACGAACGCACCCTTCTTCACATCCTCGGACGGCGCATTTGCCACGACCAACGACGGTGTTCGTGCAGGCACATCGTCGTTGCTCGCATCCGCCGGCACGGTATCTTCGATGACGACGGAGGATTCGCTGTGCAGCAGATTCACCGACGCCAACAGGCGATAGCCGACGCGCGGCACGGTCTCGATGTAGCGCGGCGACTTGACGTCGTCATTGAACGCGCGACGCAGTTCGGCGATCGCCTGCGTCAGCACGTCGGGTGTAATCACGCGCTCCGCCCAGATGCGATCGAGCAACTGCCCGCGCGTCACCGTGACGCCGCAGTGGCGAACGAGTTCGATCAGCACGGCGAGCGACTTGCCGCTGAGTCTCGGCAACTCGGGTCGCGTGGCAACGCGCAATGCGCCGACATCGATCACGTGATCGCCGACCTGCAGGCGCAGATTCGGACGCGTCTGCAACTCGTCGAACAATTGGCGGCCGGACGGCGGCAAGCTACTCGCGTTCATGCGAAATTGGTTTCCCGCTTCCCTAGTTGGATGACCCGACAGTGCTGTGACGAACCACGCGCCGGAAGCGTCGCAATCGTCTCGCAAATTTTCCAGAACTACTTCGTCGATTCTTCGCAAGGCAGACTAGCGAGCACCCGATCGGCCGTGAATAGGACGGTAGTCATGGCGGTGCTTAACGCTGCTGTCGAAAACATTTCGCCTTGTCGCCCGACTGCGACACTGCCGCCGGCACGACGAATCAGGCCAGGCGAAGGATGAATCGCTCCTCGTCGAGGAGCTCGCCGTCGACGCAAAGCGCATCCGGTTCGACGCCGAACGACTTGAAGCCAGCCGCCGCGTATAGGCTGCGAGCAGCCGCGTTCGTACGCACGACGCCGAGCTTGAGTTGGCGCACGCCGCCGATCGCGCGCGCGTGCGCAACGAGGGCTTCGACGAGCCGCCCACCGATACCGCGGCGCCGGAACGCTTCGTCGACGTACATGCCAGCGAGCTCCGCACTGTGCGCGAGTTTCGTCCGTTGCGGGCGGATGAACGCGACAAATCCGACCAGCGACTCGTCCGCGAATGCGCCGAACATGCACACCGAACCGTCGGCCGCCGGCGTCACCCTTGCCTCGATCTCGGCAAGCGACCTGCCGGCTTCGTCGTCGTGGCTCGCGCTGAACGATGCAGGGCTGTCGCGCAGCGCCTGCAGCCGCAGCGACTGATACGACGCGGCATCGATGGCCGTCAACGATCGAACGAGCAGATGCATCTGAACTCTCCCCTCATTCACCGCAACATCGCACGTTCGGTTTTTGCCTCTCGATACGCCGATCGGCAGGCGCCGAGCCGTTGTCGCCGATCAACTTGCACCGATCGATTGGCCAGCGCATATCGGCGCCGATCAATTCGCACGAACCGCCTCGACCTGGATGCGCAGCCTCACCTTCATGTCGAAGCCGTAGTCCTTGCCCGCCGCGATGCCGAACGCGTCGCGATCGAACGACGCCGTCGCGTCCGCGCCGCACAACTCGCGTCTGGACAGTGGATGCGGAATGCACTTGAACGAAGCGATCGCAAGATTGAGCGGTTTCGTCACGCCGTGCAATGTCAGTTGGCCTTCGACCTGCGTCGGCACATCGTTCTCGAAGCCCACCAGCTTGCCCTTGTATACGGCCTGCGGATACTTCTCGGTGTCGAACAACTCGGCGCCGCGCGCCTTCTCGTTCAACTGCGCCAGTCCGTAGTCGATGCTGGCGACGTCGACGATGACCTCGACGCTGCCGCTGCGGGCCTCGCGGTCCAGCACGATCTTGCCTGCACTGCGGTCGAACTTTCCGCGCCAAACCGAAAGGCCGCCCATATGATCGGCCTCGAAGCTCGGATAGGTGTGCGCAGGATCGATCTCGTAGACCAGCGGCGCAGCCACGGCGGCCTGGGCGCCAGCCATCGCCAATATCAACAGCCTCTTCATCGTGAACTCCAATCGAAGTGACCCTTTCGGAAAGGCGGAATTCGCCTCCTTCAGAACGGTCGACGATCGGAGGGAGCGCGGATCGACACGGCTCCGCACAGACTGACGGCTAGCCGCGCGACACAGCGAGCGCTTCGGCTTTGTCGTTCAACGCGCGCAACTGGGCAAGCGCGGTGTCGCTGAACTCGTGGCGGATCTTCTTCTGCGTCTGCCGCCACAGCGGCAAGGCACGCGCGATCGCGGCATGGCCCGCCGCAGTCAGACGGATCTCGCTGACACGTCGATCCACGCCGGGCGCCTGTTCGATGAGTCCGTCGCGCTCGAGCGGCGCAAGGTTACGCGACAGCGTCGTGCGGTCGAGCGCCTGGGCGGCCGCGAGATCGCTGATCGACGTGGGTTCGAGCCGCGCAACCGCGCGCAGCAACGAGAATTGCGTGATACGCAGCCCCGATGGCGCCAACGCGTCGTCATAGATCTGGCTGAAGGCGCGTGCGGCGCGGCGCAGCGTGACGCAGACGCATTCGACCGGCTGTGCGCCAGCCACGTCGCCTTCGCCGGATTTCTCGGACTTCTTCACCTGCTTGCCTCGACCATCATTGCGTGTATATACTCTCAATTGCGTGCATATGCACATAGTCTAACGCGTTTGTTCGTCGAGGAATATCTTCTGATGCTGCAGCAAACACTCGCCAGCCGACTGCGCGGCCGCCTGCACTACGCGCTGGTCGTCGCCGCGCTGACATTCCTCGCGCTGCTCGTTGTCGCCGGCATCCGCGCGGCGCCAAGCGTGCTCATCGTGCCGCTCGAGCACAGCTTTGGCTGGAGCCGCGACCAGATCACGCTCGCCGTTTCGATCGGCATCGCGCTGTTCGGACTCATGGGCCCGTTCGCCGCCGCCGCGATGCAGCGCTTCGGCATCCGCCGCACGATGGTCGCCGCGTCGATCGTTCTCGCCTCGGCCATGGCCGGCAGCGCATTCGTGACCACGCCCTTCGGGCTCATCCTGACCTGGGGCATCCTCGGTGGCATCGGCACGGGCGCAATGGCAATGGTGCTAGGCGTCACGGTGGTCAACCGCTGGTTCGAAACGAACCGCGGCACCGTACTCGGCCTTCTTACCGCGAGCACGGCCACGGGACAGCTGCTGTTCTTGCCCGTGCTCGCGTGGGTGACCGAGCACTACGACTGGCGCGTCGTCGTCTACATCGTCGCCGCGGTCGCGCTCGCGCTCATGCTCGTCGTGCTGCTGCTGTTGCCCGAGCGGCCGAGCGACGTCGGTGTCTACCGCTACGGCGGCAGTGCGGACGACGCGCCCGCGCCGCAGGCGGGCAATCCGATCGTCGCCGCGTTCCGAGCGCTATCGACGGCGTCGCGCAGCGGCACGTTCTGGTTGCTGTTCGGCACGTTCTTCATCTGCGGCCTCAGCACGAACGGGCTCATCGGCACGCACATGATCGCGTTCTGCGCCGACAACGGTATCCCCGAAGTGAAGGCAGCAGGGCTGCTCGCGATGATGGGCGTCTGCGACATCATCGGCACGACGCTTTCCGGCTGGTTGTCCGACCGCTACGACAGCCGCAAGCTGCTGTTCGTCTACTACGGCCTGCGCGGGCTGTCGTTGCTCTATCTGCCCTATTCCGATTTCAGTTTCGGCAGCCTTGGCTTGTTCACGTTGTTCTATGGACTCGACTGGATCGCGACCGTGCCGCCGACCGTGAAACTGACGACGAACCGCTTCGGCAACCAGCTCGCGCCGCTCGTCTACGGCTGGATCGGCGCTGGCCATCAACTCGGCGCGGCGTTGGCGGCGTTCGGCGCTGGCGTGCTGCGCGTGCAGACGAATCGCTATGTCGAGGCGTTCCTCATCGCGGGCGTGGCCTGTCTCGTCGCGTCGGTCATGGCGATTCTCGTGCGCCGCAATAGCGTCGCGACACTGCAGCCCGCGGCCGCCTGATTGCTTGCGACCCGCGCCTTGCAGCGAGGCCGACGAGCGACAGCGGAAGCGCTAGGCGGTCTTCGCCAAATCAGTGACGGCCTCGCGATATCTCACAGCAATGCGCTGCTCGTCACGATGACGCCCGTCACGCACGACCCACTCGCCCGCGACCATCACGCCGCGCACGAGATTCGCGTTGCCCGAGAACACGAAACTGTCGATGACGCTCGTGCTGTCGCGTGCGGCGAGCACGGGCGCTTCGTCGTCGAGCACGATCCAGTCGGCACGCGAGCCGCTGTCGAGCGCGCCGATCGACGCGCCGGACGCGCGCGCGCCGCCGAACAGACTGTCGCCCCACAAGGTCTCGCCGACGCTGTCCTGGGCGGCGAGCACCGCGATGTTGCGATGACGGGTCGCGAGGCGCTGGCCGTACTCGAGCCAGCGCAGCTCCTCGACGGGCGACACGGAGATATGGCTGTCGGAGCCGATGCCGATCACGCCGTCCGCGTCGAGCCAGGGCCGCAGCGCGAACAGGCCGTCGCCGAGGTTGGCTTCGGTCGTCGGGCACAAGCCGGCGACGGCGCCGGTCTTCGCGAGACGCGCGATCTCGCCGTCGCTCAGATGCGTCGCGTGCACGAGGCACCAGCGTTCGTCGACGGGCGCATGATCGAGCAACCAGTCGACCGGACGCGCATTGCGCAAGGCGAGGCAATCCTGCACTTCGCCGATCTGTTCCGCGATGTGGATGTGGATCGGCGCGGCATCGACGAGACCCGACGCGAGCACGGCGCGCATCGCCTGTTCGGGCACCGCGCGCAGCGAATGCAGCGCGACACCGACGCGCATGCCGACGCCTTCGAACGCGCGCAGGTGCTCGACGAGGCGCAGGTAGTCGTCTACCGCATGGCCGAAACGGCGCTGGCGCTCCGACAGCGGGCGGCCATCGAATCCGCCGGTCATGTACAGCGTAGGCAGCAGCGTGAGCCCGATGCCCGTCTCGCGCGCGGCTTCGATGAGCGCGAGCGACATCGTCGCCGCGTCGGCATAAGGCGTTCCATCGGTCTGATGATGCAGATAGTGGAATTCGCACACCTGCGTGTAGCCTGCCTTGAGCATCTCGACGTAGAGCTGCGCGGCGATCGCGCGCAGTTCATCCGGACCGATGCGGCTCGCGAACGCGTACATGATTTCACGCCAGGTCCAGAAGCTGTCGTTGGCATCGCCCTGCCGCTCCGCAAGCCCCGCCATCGCGCGTTGGAACGCGTGCGAGTGCAGGTTCGGCATGCCTGGCAGTACGTACTTGCCGATGCGCTGCGCAGCGCCCGCATCGGCGTCGGCGTCGACACGACGTAGCGTCTGCGCTTCGACATCGAGAAGCACGCGGCCGGCCCATCCCTGCGGCAGCCACGCTTCGTCGGCGAAATAACTCGTCATGATTCAATCCGGCAAGAGAACGACGCCCCAGTATGCCAGCGGAACCTGTACCTCGCCTTGCGCCGACTAGGCGTATCGGGCGGGAGCAGCGACAATAGGGCATGAACCGAGCCCTGCCCTTCGGTGCGTATGGCGGAAACGCCTGCTCTTCCCTTTCGCTGCGCTGCTTGGCATCGCGCTCGACGTCCGCGCGTTTTGGAAGTGGATGTACGACGCCATCGATGCCCGCATTTCGCTACTTCAGAGCAGCGACCACGGAGCCGCGACCATGACGACGGACGCGCGCTGGGACGGCCTGCTGCTCGACTGCCGCCTCGCCACGCTGCGCGACGACGGTGCGCCGTACGGTCTCGTCGAAGACGCCGCGCTTGGCTGGAAGGACGGCGAGATCACGTTCGCCGATACGCGGAGGAATCTGTCGGCGCCGCCCGACGCACTTGCGCGCCGCGTGGAGTCCGCCCACGGCGCGCTCGTCACGCCTGGGCTGATCGACTGCCACACGCATCTCGTCTTCGCCGGGGATCGCGCCGCCGAATTCGACCTGCGCCTCAACGGCGCGAGCTATGCAGAGATCGCCAAGGCCGGCGGCGGCATCGTCTCGACCGTCGCGAAGACTCGTGCAGCGAGCGAGGACGAACTGCTCGCGCAGTCGCTCGCGCGCGCGCGCGCGTTGCGCGCCGACGGCGTAACCACGATGGAGATCAAGTCGGGCTATGGCCTCGATCTCGCCACCGAGACGAAGATGCTGCACGTCGCGCGCCGCATCGGCGACGAGCTCGGCGTCGGCGTGCGCACAACCTTCCTTGGCGCGCACGCGGTACCGCCCGAATTTGCCGGCCGCCAGGCCGACTACGTCGACGAAGTCTGCATCCACATGTTGCCCGCGATCGCGCATTCGGGGCTGGCCGACGCGGTCGACGCGTTCTGCGAGAACATCGCGTTTACGCCGTCGGAGACGCGGCGCGTGTTCGAGACAGCCCGGGCGCTCGGGTTGCGCGTGAAGCTTCACGCAGACCAGCTGTCGAACTGCGGCGGCGCCGCGCTCGCTGCCGAGTTCGCCGCGCTCTCCGCAGACCATCTCGAATACACCGACGCAGCCGGCGTACGCGCGTTCGCCGCCGCGGGCTGCGTCGCCGTGATGCTGCCGGGTGCGTTCTACGCGTTGCGCGAGACGCGTCTGCCGCCGCTCGCCGAGTTCCGCGAGCGCGGCGTTCCGCTCGCGGTCGCGAGTGATCTCAACCCGGGCACGTCGCCGCTGCTCTCGCTGCGTCACGCAATGAACATGGCCTGCACGCTGTTCCGCATGACGCCAGAAGAAGCGCTGCGAGGGGTGACCGTCAACGCCGCCCGCGCGCTCGGCCTCGAAGATCGGGGCCGGTTGCTGCCGGGCCTGCGCGCGGATTTCGTCGTTTGGGACGTCGACCAGCCCGCCGCGCTGAGCTACTGGATCGGCGGCGGGCTCGTGCGTCGATCCATCATCGCGGGCCGCGATATCGCCTGATCCCGGCGCGAGCGTCGCAGCCGCGCCGACGCGAGCGAAACGCGGTTACGAGTACGAGGACAAGCAGCACACCCGCAGCCAACTGTGAAAGCGCGGGCGCGGGGGCGGTCGTTGCGAGAAGCGCGCCTACCGTCGTGGTCGCGACTGCGGTGTTGTTGCCCGTCGCGCTATCTGCGGTCGCCGAGGTCGCGCTCGCCGTGTTCGTCAGCAACCCGAAAGCGGCGGGCGAGATGTTGACGGTCAGCGTAAACGTCGCGCTCGCGCCGACCGCAAGCGTCGCGATGTTACACGTCACCGGCCCGTTCGCGCCGACCGCCGGCGTCGTGCAGGTGAACGCCGGTCCTGAACCTTGCAGCAGCGACACGAAGGTCGCGGTCGCCGGCAACGGATCGGTCAGCACGACGGTCTGCGCGGGGATGTTGCCGTTGTTGGCGATGCCGATCGTGTACGCAAGCACGCCACCCGGTGTCACAGTCGGCGGTGCCGAGTCGGTCAGCGCGACGTCGGCGGCCGCGTCGAGGATCGTCACGATGGCCTGATTCACCGCGCCCGCGCGCCCGCCGGTCAGGTGCACCGCGAACGATTCGTTTCCTTCGACGACGCCGTCATTGACGATTGGGATGGCGATCGCCGCGGGTCCGACCGCGCCGGAGAGAAACGTCAGCGTGACCGACTCCGTCTGGTAGTCCGCGGGCGCTGTCGCGCTGAGGTCGCTCGTCGTCAGCGAGGTCGAGATCACGTCGTCGGTGCCGCCGACACGCGTGACGTTCACGACGACGAAGCCCGCGTTCTCGACGACCGAGTAGGTCGCCGACGTGAACTCGAGCGTGCCAGGCGACTCGACGATCGTCACGGTCGCCTGATTCAGTGCGCCCGCGACGCCCCCGGTCAGGTGCACGTCGAACGTCTCGTTGTCCTCCACGACCGAATCGCGCACGATCGGGATCGCGATCGTGGCAGGGCCCACGGCGCCATCGAGGAACGTCAGCGTGACGTTTTGCGCCTGATAGTCGGCAGGCGCCGTGGCGGTGCCGTCGCTCGTGGTGAAAGTGGTCGACACGGTGCCGTCGCTGCCACCCACGCGGTTGACGTCGATCACCACGAAGGTCGCCCCGGTCTGCTCGTTGATCGAATAGGTTGGCGAACCGAACACGAGCGTGCCGGGCGATTCGAGGATCGTCACGGTCGCCTGGTTGAGCGCCCCCGCCGCACCGCCCGTCAAGTGGACGTCGAACGTCTCGTTGTTCTCGGGAATCGAATCCTTGACGACGGGAATCGCGATCAACGCCGGCCCGATCGCACCGTCGAGGAAGGTCAGCGTGACGTTCACTGACTGATAGTCTGCCGGCGCCGTCGCCGTGCCGTCGCTGGTCGTCAACTGCGTCGAGATCGTGCCGGTCGTGCCGCCGACACGGCTCACGTTCACCGTGACGAAGCCGGGACCGTGCTGTTCGTCGACCGAATAGGTCGCCGAGGTGAAAACGAGCGTGCCCGCCTGGCCCCAGGCGAGCGAACTCGCGAGAAGGCACACCGATGCGAAAAAACGTCCCAGCCGCACACCGAATCTTCCCCGGACCATTGACTTCTCTCCCAGCCAAGGTCCCCTGCGCGCGCACTATCGCGCCGGCACGCGGGGCGTGTCAACGAAGGCCGACCGCCGCGCGAGCTCCCGCTGGTTCAGTTTCAGCCGTGCAAAAAAAAAGCCCCGCATTTCGCGGGGCCTTTTCTCGCGTGATCGAATCGATCAGGCCGACTTCTTGGCGGGCGCCTTCTTCGCCGGCGCAGCGGGCGCCTTCTTCGCGGCGGCGGCCTTCGCGACCGGCGCCTTCTTCACGCCGACCGGCGCCTTCGCGGCCGTGTGCGAGCGCGCGTTGCCGTAGCTGCGAATCGCGATCTTGCCCTTCTTCGTCTTGCGGTCGCCTCTGCCCATGTTCGTCTCCTGAATTTGATGGTCTGGGAATGTCTTGTGGAACGCTTGATTTCGGCATCGGGGTCCGGAATCGGATGAACAAGTATACCAGCACGGGCCGCGCCGTACGAGCAAAAACCTGCAACGATGCGGGGGTATGATCGGCGCATGACTTTGTTCGGACGCGCGCAGACGACGACCAGCCTCGCGCTGCAGGGCGGCGGCGCACACGGCGCGTTCACCTGGGGTGTGCTCGATCGGCTGCTCGAACAGGGCTCGATCTCGTTCGACGGCATCAGCGCGACGAACGCGCTCGCGTTGACGCAGGGCTGGCTCGAAGGCGAACGCGACGGCGCGCGCGCAGCACTCTCGGCACTATGGGAGAGCGTCGCGAAGCAGACGAGCCTCATGCGCTGGGCATTTTCGTCTCCAGCTGTAGCGAGCGCCGAGCGGATGCTCGTCGGCCTCGCACGGTATTTCACGCCGCGTGAAATCAATCCGCTCGGCATCAATCCCGTGCGCGCGATCGCCGAGACCCAGTTCGATTTCGAACGCATCCGCGCGCAGGCGCCGTTCAAGCTTTTCGTCGCGGCGACACGCGTGCGCGACGGACGCCTCGTTCTCTTCGACAACGCCAGCCTGACGCTCGACGCTTTGCTGGCGAGCACCTGCCTGCCGCAGCTGTTCGCGCCCGTGGAGATCGACGGAGAGGCGCACTGGGATGGCGGCTACGCGGGCAATCCCGCGCTCGATCCGCTCGTGTTCCGCTGCACCGCGCAGCAGATCCTCTGCGTGCTCGTGCAGCCGATCGAGCGCCCGCAGGCGCCGACGACCGCGCGCGAGATCGCCGCGCGCATCACCGAATTGGGCTTCTCTACGACGTTCATCCGCGAACTCGAAACGCTGCAGCGGCTACAGGGCATGCTGCCGACGTATTTCCCGCTGACGCCGATGGGACGGCGCCTCAAGGGCATCGATTTGCAGATCATCGAACCGGGCGAATCGCTCGAGGGCTACAGCGCAAAGTCGCAACTCAATACGCACCTCGCGTTCCTGCACGAGTTGCGCGACATCGGCCGCGATTGTGCGCAAGCCTGGCTCGTGAAGCGACGAGGCGCGCAGACGGAGGACTAGGCGAGCCCGTACCGACGCGGGCTCGCGCGCTGCTCAGTGTGCCGGATCGTGCTCGACGCAGTCGGCGAGCGCGCAGTCGCGTCGTTCGATCTGCACCGTAGCATGCGATATCTGGAATTTTTCTCGGAGGATTTGTTGCATGCGCTGCAGGGCGACCTGCGCATCCGCACCGTCGTCCAGACGCGCATGCAGCGTGGCGAGACGCCTGCCGCCCGAGAGCTGCCAGACATGGACGTGGTGGATGTCGACGACCCCGGGTTCGCCGCGGACGGCGGCTCGAACCACTTCGACGTCGACACCGTCCGGCGTACCCTCGAGCAGGATGTGCGCCGAGCGGCGCAGCAGATGCCAGGCGCTGAACGCGATCAGCAGCGCTACGAAGATCGAGATCAGCGGGTCGGCCCAGAGCCATCTCTGCCATAGAATCAGCAGCGCGGCAACGACGGCGCCTGCGGATCCGAGCAGGTCACCCAGCACATGCAGGCGCGCACCGGCCGTGTTGAGATCGTCTTCGTCGTGCGTGCCGAGCAGACGCAGCAGCACCGCGTTCACGAGCAGGCCCGCGATGGCGATGACGAGCATCACACCCGATTTGATTGGTTGCGGATCAGCGAACCGCAACGACGCTTCGGCGATGATCCAGACGCCGATGCCGATCTGCGTCAACGCATTCGTGTAGCCGACGAGCACCTCGAGGCGCGCATAACCGAAGCTGCGTTTCAGGTCGGCCGGCCGTTTCGCGAAATGCGCGCCAGACCAGGCGAGCAACAGCGCGAGTGCGTCGACGAACATGTGGCCCGCATCGGCGAGCAGCGCGAGCGAACCCGCGTACCAGCCGCCGACCGCCTCGACGAGCAGCGTCAATGTCGTCAGCGCGAACGCGAGCAGCAGGCGCTGTTCGCCGGCATGCGCATGCGGATGCGGATGATGGTGGTGGTGACGATGATCGTCGTGCGAATGGACCGGTGCGCTCATGGCACGATGTTATGCACGCGACAGGCGTTACACAATTGTGTCGATCGATCGGCCTGCCCGTTGGCGGCCGGAAAGCGAGTTTCGGAGTCGCGCGTCGGTCCAGCGATGACGCAGCGCGACGTCGGCGCGCCCCCGGTCAGGCGCCGGCAGGCGCGCAGCACGCGCCGGAGAGATGCGACAAGCGCAGATTGAGCACGTGCGCGTAGGCGACACAGCAGCCACCGAGCGCAACAAGCGTCGCATGCAACGCGAGCACGTCTTCGGCGTCGAAAACCCAGGCGCCGGTCCAGAGCAAAGCCAACCCCGGCAGGGCAAGAAAAAGCGGCCTGGCGACGCGATGACGACGGTAGCCCCGGATCAGCGCAGCGAGCGCGAGCCCGCTTGCGGCGGCGATGAAGATGCGTTCGAAGCGATGATCGGCGAGAAAGCTCAAGCCGAAAGCCGGCAGCAACGCAATCACGAACGGCAGCGCCGCGCAGTGCAGCGCGCACAGGAACGAGGCGACCGCGCCGACGCGGTCGGCGACATGCGCCAGCGCATCGTGCGCCGCGGCCTGCGGGAGGTTGCTCGCGGAATGAGAATTCACAGGTAAGTTATAACATAACGCGCTTGCGCACGCACCAGAAGGTGTCGCGAGGTCGCGTAAAACCGAGCGTGGACTGTCGGTTAGGCGGTAATGAGACATGACTTTCGGCCGGTCTTCGCGAAGTACATTCGCAACATTATATCATTACATTTTCTTCGAAACAAACCGGGATCCAACGACGAGCAGCCGGCCTGCATCACGCGCTTCGGCGTGCTCGCGCTGCAGGGGCATGCTCGGCGGCAGCGACGTCGAACTATTCGAGCGGCAAAACGTCAGCGCGTACTTCAACCCTTCCTCGAGCCGCGCGATGGGCAAGGACGTCGTGACCGGGCACTACAACTTCGAACAGGAGCTCGACTACATCGCCACGCACCGAGTACACCTCGACCACGATCAGCGCCTGACGGCATCGGGCGGCATCGGCTACGACTGGCACGGCACGAGACTCGGCGCAGACTTTCTCTACGGCTCGGGCCTGCGCACCGACTTCGCCAACACGTCGCACTGCCGAGCTTCCGGCAGATTGACCTCTCGGCGAGCCGCGATTTCGACGTTGCGCAGCTCGGCGGGACGAACATCCGCGTCGCCGTGATCAATGCGACCGACGAGGCTTACGAAATTCGCGACGGCACCGACATCGGCGTCGGCGCACCGCAGTACGGACCGCGCGCCGGCGTTACCTCGGGCTCACGAAGAAGTTCCGAGCCCGCTGCGAGGAAGGTCAGCTTCCTGGCCGCACCGGCGCGGTCGAGCCGCGGACGACGAGCGTCGGGCTGAAGCCCACGTTCGCCTCGTGCGCGCTGTGGCTCGTGTGCTTGAGCTCCGCGATCAGCCGCTGCGTGGCGCGACGCGCGATGTCCTCGGTCGCCTGCTTCGCGGTCGTGAGCGCGGGCCAGCACTGCCGCGAGAACGGACTGTCCTCGAAGCCGGCAATCGACAAGTCGTAGGGCACGCTCAGGTTCGCCGACTTCGCGGCGGCAAGGACGCCGGCCGCGATTTCGTCGTTCGAACCGAAAATCGCAGTCGGCGGGTTCTTCAGCGCGAGCAGCTTGCGCGCGCCGCGGAAGCCGTCGTCGAACGAGTAGTCACCCTCGACGATGAGCGCCTTGTCGACCGGAATCCCGTAGTGCCTGAGCGCCTGCTCGTAGCCTTTGAAACGCTCCGGGCTCGACCTGTGTGCCTTGCCGCCCCAGAGAAAGCCGATGCGGTGATGGCCGAGCTGTATGAGGTGTTCCGTGACGGCATATGCGGCGTCGCGGTCGTCGACGAAGACGCAGGGGAAGCCGTCCTTGGGATCCTCCGCGGCAGAGAGGATGCGCACGAACTTGATCTTGTTCGTCGCGAGAAAGCGGATGAGGTCCATGCGTTCGGACATCGGCGGCGCGAGCACCAGCCCTGCGAGGCGCGAGTGCTGGGCGAGATCGCGCAGTTCCTCCGCGAGGCGCGGAGAGTTCGAATCGCAGGGATGGATATGCAGACCGAAACCGCTCTCGCGACAGACCGAGAGCACGCCGTTCTGCATCGCGATCACGTAATACGCGTTCGGATTGTCGTACACCATGCCGAGCGCGTACGACTTCGCGCTGCGTAGGCTGCGCGCGGATTGATCGGGGCGGTAGTCGAGTTCCGCGACCGCCTGTTCGACGCGCTTGCGCGTCGCCTCGAGTACCGACGGTTCGTTGTTGATGACACGCGAAACCGTCTTCAGCGAAACCTTCGCCCGCTTGGCGACATCTTTGATCGTTGGACTACGCATGCTCGCTAGCTTATCCCGTTTGTTTGCGCGATGCGTGGCTGCCGTCATCGCCCGCATTCGCCGGTAGGACTCCCTCCGCGCACACCGCGAATGGCGTGAGCTGGAGAGGTCAAAGTATTTTTATATACAAATATACCGCCGAATTTCCCCCTCCGGAGCGCGTCGAGTTTCGTCGAATTGGCTCGCCTCCCGGCGCCCTTCCGAGCGCGCAGAATTTGAGCAAAAATCCCTCGCCCGTACGCAACGTTGTCATGAGACAATAACTGAAAATTTACGTTTAAATATCTGATTACTATCAGATAAGTTTTGTAAATTCGATGTTGAAAAAATGTTGTAACACGATCTTGACAACGTTGTCATCATAGCGCAGACTCGGCCACAATCAACTGGCCGCATGGCCGAGCGACACTGGGGAAACAGTACGCGATGCACGACGCAAGTCCGCTCTCCGTCGATCCTTATGCCTCGCGCAAGGGCGCGCCCGCGGCTTCCCGCGGTTCGTTCCTGGCCGCCGATGTCGGCGGCACGCATGCTCGCATCGGCCTCGTGCAGACCAGGTCAGCTGCTGCCAACGGCGAGACGCTGCAGATCGCCGGCTATCGCAAGTACGCTTGCGCCGACTATCCGAGCCTCTCCGCCGTGCTGCTCGACTTCCTGCGCGGCAGCGACACCCGCCCCACTGCCGCGTGCATCGCCTGTGCGGGTCACGCCCTCGGCGACACGCTGATCAATGCCAACCTGCCCTGGAAGGTTTCGATCTCGAGCCTGCAGAATGACCTCGGCCTCGACCGCGTCGCCCTCGTCAACGATTTCCAGGCGATCGCCTACGCGACGCACTTTCATTCACTCGTCGATGCGGTGCAGGTCGCCGGCCAGGGCGATATCGACGTATCGCAGCCGCGTCTCGTCGTCGGTCCCGGCACCGGTCTCGGCGCGGCCGTGCTGATGCCCGGGCTGCCGCAGCCCGGAATCCTCGGCACCGAGGCCGGTCATGCGGCGCTCGCGCCGCGCACCTTCCTCGAACTGCAGATCGTGCGCCAGCTCGGCGGCGGCATCACGCACGTTCCCAACGAACAGATTCTCTCGGGTCCGGGGTTGCTCACGCTCTATCGCGTGCTCTGCGACATCCGTTCGACGCCGGTCCGCTTCACGACGCCCGTGCAGGTGACGGCCGCCGCGCTCGATGGCAGCGATGTCATTGCCACCGAATGCATCGATACGTTCTGCGCCTGGCTCGGCGGATTCGTCGGCGATCTCGTGGCGCTCTACGGTGCCTACGGCGGCGTATCGCTCGCCGGCGGCTTCCTGCCGCAGATCCTGCCGCTGCTCCAGCGCAGCGGCTTCGCCGAACGCTTCTGCGACAAGGGCACGTTGCGCGAATTGCTCGAGCGCACGCCCGTGCACGTGATCGAGCACGGGCAGCTCGGCGTGAGCGGCGCGGCACATTGGTATCTGGACAAAGCGAATAAAGCGGTGGGCGCATGAACGCCGCCGCAGGAAGGAAACAGAAATTGGGCGCGGGAGGCGTCCGCAAGTCGTAGGCAATGTGGATAGGTAAAAACGTAACCCACCCCGGCGGAATCTCGCGGGACAGCGAGTCTTCCGGATCACAACCTGACCAGAGGGGCGACCCATGAAATACACCAAGACCATTCTCGCGGCGAGCATCGCCGCCAGTCTTTACGCGAGTGCAGTCGCCTATGCAGGCGAAACGAGCACGTCCACGACACCGAGCCGCCTGACGGCGATGCAGACCCCCGACGCGGGCGCGACCACCGCGGACGCGCAGACAGCGCCGGCGGACAAGAACACGGAAGAACTGGGCACGATCGTCGTGACCGGTATCCGCGACACGGAAGCCGAATCGCTGCGCTTGAAGCAGGCCAACGCTTCGCACGTCGAAATCATCACGGCCGAAGACATCGGCAAGCTGCCCGCCAAGAACGTCGCCGACGCGCTCTCGCGCCTGCCCGGCGTCAACATCAGCTCGTCGAGCGCGACAGAAGGCGGCTTCGATGAGAACGACCGCGTATCCCTGCGCGGCACGAATCCGAGCATGACGCAGACGCTGGTCAACGGCCATTCCGTCGGCACGGGCGACTGGTTCGTGCTGAGTCAGGTGCAGACGGTCGGCCGCAGCGTGAGCTACAGCCTGCTGCCGGCGGAAGTCGTCAGCGAAGTGGTCGTGCAGAAGAGCTCCGAGGCGAAGACCGTCGAAGGTGGCGCCGCGGGTTCGGTCGACATCATCACGCGCAAGCCGCTGCAATTCGCCAAGCCGCTCACCGTCGAAGGCTCAATCGGTGGCGTCTACTCCGACCTGCCGGGCGATACGAAGCCGCAGTTCAGCGGCCTGCTCAACTGGAAGAATGCCGACGACTCCTTCGGCATCCTGTTCCAGGGCTTCTATGAACAGCGCAGCCTCGAGCGCAACGGCCAGGAAGTCATCGGCGGCTACAACCAGATCGCTGCGACCGACCCCATCGCTGTCGCGCATCCGAACCTCGCCGGCGTCTACTACCCGAACCTGATCGGCGAAGCGCTGTTCACGCAGAAACGCACGCGCGAAGGCGGCGTCATCGATGCCGAGTTCAAGCCCTCCGACACGCTGACGATCGACCTCAACGGCTTCTACTCGAAGCTCAAGGCCGACAACTACAACCGCAACTACCTGCAGTGGGCGAGCCAGTTCGTTCCGGGCGGCGCCGGCCTGCAGCCGGGCTATACGGTCACGGGCAACGTCCTTAGCTCGGCCGTGTTCGCGCCGCAGCCGGGCAGCACGACGCCGTACGGCGTGTACGATCAGATCTCGCGTCCGGGCGCGGCTTCGCAATCGCAATACTTCACGGGTGACCTGAAGTGGCGCGCGACCGAGCACATGACCTTCACCGGCCAGGCGGGCACCACCCAGGGTCGCGGCGACAGCCCGAACCAGGACGTGATCGAACTCGGCACGGGCGCGGGCGCCGGCGGCAGCTGGCAGATGCGCGGCCTCGGCCAGCCGATTAACTGGGCGCAAGGCGGCGACAACAGCTCGCCATCGGGCATCCTGCCGCAGGACGGCTGGATCTTCGGCGACCAGAACATCCACGTGAAGGATCGTGAAAACTGGGGCAAGGCCGACGGCGAATACGCGTTCGACAACGGCGCGCTCAGCTCGCTCGATTTCGGTATCCGCTACGCCGACCACACACGCGAGAACAAGTCCGACATCGGCCAGGGCCCGAACTTCGCGTCCGACTGGCAGAACCCGGCCGCGTACCCGACGAGCCACCAGAACTATCCGGGCGACTTCGGCAGCTCGCTGGGCGGCACGTTCCCGAGCGATATCTGGTACTACACGCCGGCGCAGCTCGCCGCGATCGACGCGAAGTTCGCAAACCGCGATCCGGTCGCGCGCTTCAACTGGCAGAACCTGTACAAGGTCGAGGAGAAGGACACCGCCGCGTACGCGCAGCTCAACTTCGCAAGCGACAAGTGGGCCGGCAACGCGGGCGTGCGTTTCGTCCGCACCGACCAGTCGATCCAGTACAACACGAGCAACCCCGACGCCTACACCGTCTCCGGTCCGGTCACGGGTTCCGCGTTCGGTCCGTTCTACACGAGCGACTACGACAACACGAAGGACGTCTGGCTGCCGAGCGCCAACCTGAAGTACAGCTTCAGCGACGAGTTCATCGGCCGCCTGGCCGCATCGCAGACGATGACGCGTCCGGACTACTCCGCGCTCGCAGGCTCGGTCTCCCTCGACGACCTCACGCACACGGGTAGCGGCGGTAACCCGCAGCTGAAGCCGATCATCTCGACGAACTTCGACGCGTCGCTCGAGTGGTACTTCGCGCCGCGCGGACTGCTGTCGGCCAGCTTCTTCCACATGTCGCTCAACGACTACATCAACTTCGGCAACGAAAGTCGCACGTACCTCGACCAGAACGCGACGCACAACGCCGGCCACGATGTGTTCAACACGTATCTCGTGAGCGTGCCGGTCAACGTCGACGGTCACGTCCAGGGCGTCGAGCTGAACTACATCCAGCCGATCGGCGAGAACTTCGGCGTTGCGATCAACTACACGCACGCGAGCGGCAGCACCGATACCAACAAGCCATTGCAGGGCACCTCGAAGGACACCGCGAACGTTTCGGCGTACTTTGAAAACGAGAGCTGGAGCGCGCGCGTCAACTACACGTATCGCTCGTCGTTCTTCGCAGGCGTGAGCCGTACCGACAACTTCTTCCAGTCAGGCATCGCCAACGTCGGCGCGTCGGTCAGCTACGCAATCAACAGCTGGGCTTCGGTCTCGCTGGACGCGCTCAACCTCAACGATCCGAAGCTCAAGTACTACACGGAGGCTGCGGGATATGGCCGCCAGCCGTATGCGTTCTACACGAACGGCCGCCAGTATTACTTCAACTTCCGCGTGAAATTCTAGTACCCAAAGAAAATACGTTCTCCTGCCGTCGCGGGCCTTTATGGATAATCAAAGGCCCGCTTTTTTTTGCCCAGAATTCAGGTGAGTCGATGACCGCAGCGGCGATCCGCCATCGCATTTTCACGCTCTCGCGCGCACTCAATCACGGCGCCTGCGTCGTCGCCGCGAGCCTCCTGCTCACGGTCTCCGCATGCAGCAGCGTGCAGCCGCCGCAAAAGGCGGCATCGGCGCCGGCCCCTGCTCCTCCCGCCGCACCGCCGGCACTGATTCCCTACCCGGCCTCGATCTCCGCGTGCAGCGGCAGTTTCGTCGCCGACGCACGCACTTCGATCGAAGCAACGACGAAAGATCCGGAAGCGAACCGCATCGCGCATTGGCTCGGCGCTATCGTCGAACGCACGCGCGGCATCCACTTCGCGACCGCGCCGGCCCCTGCCGGAGGCGGCAACACGATCGCGTTCGAACTCGATCCCGCGCGCAGCGATACCGACGAGGGCTATGCGCTCGACGTGTCGTCCACACGCATCGTCGTGAAGGCGCGCAGCGCGCATGGCCTGTTCAACGGCGCGGCGACGCTGTGGCAGCTGCTGACGCTCGATGCGGCGCAGCCTGCGCGTGTCCCCTGCCTGCACATCGAAGACCATCCGCGCTTCGCCTGGCGCGGCCTCATGCTCGATCCGGCACGCCACTTCCAGTCGCCCGAGTTCGTCAAACACTTCATCGACTGGATGTCCGTGCACAAGCTCAACGTGCTGCACTGGCATCTCACCGACGACCAGGGCTGGCGCATCGAGATCAAGAAGTATCCAAAGCTGACGCAGGTCGGCGCGTGGCGCCAGCCCGCGGGCGCTGCGGGCCTCGATGAGGATGGCAAGCCGTTTCGCTACGGCGGCTTCTACACGCAGGACGAGATTCGCGACATCGTCGCGTACGCGCAGCAGCGTTTCGTGACGATCGTGCCAGAGATCGAAATGCCCGGGCACGCCCAGGCGGCCATCGCGGCGTATCCGCGACTCGGCGTCACGGGCAGCAACCCGGGCGTCTCGCGCGACTGGGGCGTGCATACCTATCTGTACAACGTTGACGATTCGACGTTCCACTTCTTCGAGGACGTGCTCGGCGAAGTCATGGGTCTGTTCCCATCGCCATACATCCATATCGGCGGCGACGAGGCGGCGAAGGAGCAGTGGCACGCCTCCGCGCACGTGCAGGCGCAGATGCGCAAGCTCGGCGTCAAGGACGAAACCGGGTTGCAGGCGTATTTCACGAAACGCATCGAGAAGTTCCTCTCGGCGCATGGCCGCAAGCTCATCGGTTGGGATGAGATCCTCGAGGGCGGCATTCCGGAGCAGGCCACCGTCATGTCGTGGCGCGGGACGAAGGGCGCCGTCGAGGCCGCGAAGCTGGGTCACGACGTCGTGCTCTCGCCCGACCCGAGCCTCTACTTCGACCACCTGCCCGGCGACCTGCCGGACGAGCCGGCCGGCCGGCCCAAGGTCATCTCGGTGCAAGACGTCTACGACTTCGAAGTCGTGCCGAAGGAAATCGACGTGGTGCAGGCCGCACACGTGCTCGGCGCGCAGGCACCGCTGTGGAGCGAATATTTCCGCACCGAGGCCAGCGTCGCCCGTGCCGCGTTCCCACGCGCGGCCGCGCTCGCCGAGGTGCTGTGGTCGCCCGCGAGCACTCACGACTGGAATTCGTTCATTGCGCGCCTCGCCGTGCAGCAAGCACGCTATCGCGCTCTCGGCATGCCGTACGCGCAGAGCGTCTTCGCCGTGCGTATCGATGCCGACCTCTCCGTGAAGCGCGACAGCGCGCGCGTGACGCTCGCCAACCAGACCCACTACGGCACGATCCGCTACACGCTCGACGGCGGCGCGCCGACGGCGCACTCGAGCGCCTATTCGGCGCCGTTCGACACCCCGGCCAGCGGAGAAATTCGCGCTGCGGCGTTCACGAACGACACCGCACTCGCGGACGCGCGCGCACGCAAGCTCGATCGCACGTCGCTGCTGACGCGCAACTCCGCCGAGCTCGCCCAGTGCAATCCGGCGAGCGGCGTGATCCTCAAGCTGCCGGTCGACGGACCTTCGAATACGACGCGCGACGCGGTGGTCGTCGACATCTTCGATCCGTGCTGGGCCTGGCCGAAGGCAAACCTCGACGGTATCGATCATCTCGAAATCGACACGGCGCTGCTGCCGTACAACTTCCAGCTGTACAAGGACGCGAAGAACATCGTGACGCGCAAACCGGCGACTTATCCGATCGGCGAACTGCAACTGCACGTCGACCGCTGCGATGGCCCAGCCGCGAAGACCGTCTCGCTGGCGCCCTTGCTCGCGCGCAACGCGGGCCACACGCTGGCCATCCCGGTCGCGGACATCGGCGGCACGCACGACTTCTGCCTGCGCTTTGCGACCGGCAAGCACGATCCGATGTGGGTCGTGCGCTCCGCGCAACTGGTGCCGAAGAGTTGAACGCGGCGCAGCGCCGCTGGACGTCGGTCGACGCGTTGCGCGGCTGCACCGTCGCGACGATGCTGCTCGTCAACGATCCGGGCGACTGGTCGCACGTCTACGCGCCGCTCGAACATTCCGACTGGAACGGTTGCACGCCGACCGATCTGATCTTCCCGTACTTCCTGTTCGTAATGGGGGTTTCGGTCGCGCTCGGCATCGTGCCGCGCGTCGTGCAGGGCGAAGCACCGGCGCCGCTCGTGCGCTCCGCCCTCGCGCGCGCGCTGCGCATCGTCGCTCTCGGCGTTGCCATCAACGTGATTGCATGGTGGCTGCTGCCCGGCGCGCATCTGCGCTGGCCCGGCGTGCTGCAGCGCATCGGCGTGTGCTTCGCTGGCACCGCGCTGTTCGCGATCTATGCGCGACCGGCAGTCTGGCTCGCGAGCGCGAGCGCATTGTTGCTCGGCTACTGGGCGCTGCTCGCTGCGGGCGGCACGCTCGATCCCTGGGTCAACATCGTCAGCCGCGCAGACAGCATGGTGTTCGGCTCGCATGTCTACCTGATCGACGCCGCGACCGGGCGCGGCCACGATCCCGAGGGCCTGCTCGGCTCGCTGCCCTCGCTCGCGACGAGTCTGCTCGGCCTCTGTGCCGGACAATGCCTGCGCCGGGGACTGCTGGGCAGCCTGCTCGTCGGCGGCGGCGCCGCCGTTCTGCTCGCGGCGATCTGGGCGCACTGGCTGCCGCTCAACAAGAACCTGTGGACGCCGTCGTTCGCGCTGTTCTGCGCGGGACTGACCGCGCTCGCGTTGCTGATCGCGCACATTCTCGTCGAGCGCTTCGGCTTTCCGGCGCTCGGCAGGCGCTTCGGCGTCAACGCGATCGCCGCCTACGCCGGCTCCGAGCTCATGCAGATCCTCCTGCCCGCGTTCGGCTGGCAGCAGCCGCTCTACGATCGGCTTTTCGCCGCTTGGATCACGCCGCTCGCGGGTCCGTACGTCGCTTCGCTCGCATTTGCAGTTGCATTCGTCGCATTCTGGTGGCTGATCGTCTTCGCGATGGACCGCAAGCGGCTCTACATCAAGCTGTAGCCAAATCCGCCCGACTTGCACCGCGCCCCTGGTGACGGGTCGCCAAATCGGCTCGAATCCGCTCGCCCGGCAACGCCGCATGAACGGCCTCTTCCGAGCCTGTAAGGATTCGCGCTTGCACGTCGTCTTCTAGGCATGTGTGCGAGGCCGAACCTATCGCGACTTTCGCGCTTTATTTCTGGAGCGGATCATGGAAACACTCAAGCCCAGCGCGCGGGCGCGCAGAATGCTGCTCGGCGCCGCCGGACTCGGCGCCGGCGCCTTGCTCGTGGCGCGCTTGCGCAGCGGCGCAGGCGAAGCGCACGCCGCAGCGAGCGAAGCGTTCGAGGTCACGCACAGCGAGGCCGAATGGCGAGCGCGGCTGAGCCCACTCGCGTACGCGGTGCTGCGCGAGGAGGCGACCGAGCGCGCGTTCACGAGCCCGCTCGATCACGAGAAGCGCCACGGTGTCTTCGCCTGTGCCGGATGCGACCTCGACCTGTTCGCGTCGGAGACGAAATTCGACAGCGGCACCGGCTGGCCGAGTTTCTACAAGCCGCTGCCGCATGCGGTCAACGAGCGCAAAGACTTTCTGCTCGGTTTCGCGCGCGACGAGGTGCATTGCCGCCGTTGCGGCGGGCACCTCGGCCACGTGTTCGACGACGGCCCGCCGCCCACCGGTTTACGCTACTGCATGAACGGCGTCGCCCTGTCGTTCAAACCCGCCGCTTGACCTTGTTCGCAAGCCCGCCTCCGTCGCCCTGCTTTCGCCGCTTCGTCGACTGTGCGTGTTCACCGTCCGATAGTCTGCTCAACTGCCAGTTCGTTGTCGCAAGTCGTAGTCGCTGATCTTTTCCACTGCTCGTCCCACGACCCGTCATTCCTGCCGCGAGTTCGTCCACGCATGCACAAGCCCACTCGATTCCGTTCGTTCACTGCCGCCTCCGCGATCCTGCTCGCCTTGTTCGCGCTGCTCGGCATGGGCGTCCTGCGCGACAGCCATGCCGCAGGCAGCGCCGCACCAGAGATCGCGCGCCCCGGCCTGCAATGGTTCAACGTCGCCAAGCCCGTGACGATCGCATCACTGCGCGGACGCATCGTCATCCTCGACTTCTGGACCGAAGGCTGCATCAACTGCATCCACATCACCCCGATCCTGCGCGGCATCGAGCAGAAATACCCCGAGCAGGTCGCCGTGATCGGCGTGCACTCGCCGAAGTTCGCCGAGGAGAAGAGCGCGGGCAGCGTCAAGGACGCGATCGCGCGCTACGAGATTCGCCACCCGATCGTGCACGATCCGCAGATGTCGATCTGGCAGGCCTATGACATCCAGGCGTGGCCGACGCTCGTCGTCATCGGCACCGACGGCAACATCATCGGCCAGATTCCGGGCGAGCCCGATCCCGAAAGATTCGGCAAGGCGATCGGCGATCTCGTCGCGCAGGCCGGCAAGAGCGGCGATCTCAGGCCCGCGAAGCTCGCGCTGCAGGCCGAAGCGGCTCCGCAAGGCCGCTTCCTGTTTCCGGGCAAGCTCAAGGCGGTGCCTGGCACAGCGCCGCCCAGCGCCAATACAAGATGGGCGCTCGCCGACTCAGGGCACAACCAGATCGTGCTGCTCGACGACGCGGGCAAGGAACTGCGCCGCTTCGGCAGCGGCAAGTCCGGTTTTGCCGACGGCGCTGCCGACGCTGCGAGTTTCGATCATCCGCAAGGCCTCATCGCGGGCAGCGATGCGATCTTCGTCGCCGACACGGGCAATCACGCGATACGCCGCATCGGCCTCGACAACGGCGCCGTGACGACGCTTGCGGGCACCGGCAAGCGCGGCGCGTTGCTGCCGACGAGCGCGCAACCCGCCGCGAAATTCGCCCTCGCCTCGCCGTGGGACCTCGAGAAGAAGGGCGAGCAGCTGTTCTTCGCCAACGCCGGCACGCACCAGATCGGCGTGCTCGATCTCGGCAAAGGCACCGTCGAGCGCTTCGCCGGCAGCGGCGACGAGGCGCTGCAGTCGGGCGCTCCAGGCGAAGCCGCGTTCGCGCAACCGAGCGGCCTGTCGCTGAGCAGCGACGGCAAGACGCTTTACGTCGCGGATGCAGAAAGTTCGGCGATCCGCGCGATCCAGCTCGACAAGAACGATCGCACCTGGACCGTCGTCGGCGCTGGCCTGTTCGACTTCGGCCGCGTCGACGGCAGCTTCGCCGTCGCGCGCCTGCAACATCCGCTCGGCGTCGCCGCGGACGGCGACCACCTGCTCGTCGCGGATACCTACAACAGCCGCGTTCGCACGCTCGACCTCAACGCCAAGACGGTCTCCGAGTTCGACGGCGGGAAATATACTTGCACCGATCCGGTCTGCCTGCCGACGCGCGAGCCAGCCGGCATCGCGATTGCCTCGAAGGACCGTATCCTGCTCGTCGACACGGGCAACCATCGCGTCGAGGAATATCGGCCGTCGACGAAGACCTCGCACACCTGGGCACGCTGATGCCAAGTTCTACGAGTCGTTCGCCTGAGGTGTCGAAGGCCGAGGTCAAGCAAAATTGCCGTTCGTGGTTCGACCTCACCACGAACCGAATGCGCGACTTCGAACCGCGACGCCAGGAAAGTGGCTGCGAATCTACGCGTTCGTATGCGCCCGCTTTGCTCCCGAAGCGACCGCTATAGCCCGAGATCGCTCAGCGACGGATGATCGTCGGGCCGCCGGCCGAGCGGCCAGTGATACTTGCGCTCGCCTTCCTTGATCGGCAGGTCGTTGATGCTCGCGATGCGCAGACGCATCAGGCCGTGCTCGTCGAATTCCCAGTTCTCGTTGCCGTAGCTGCGAAACCAGCTGCCGCTGTCGTCGTGCCATTCGTAAGCGAAGCGCACGGCGATGCGGTTCGCGCCGTGAATCCAGATCTGCTTGATCAGGCGATAGTCGAGTTCGCGCTGCCACTTGCGCGTGAGGAAGGCCTCGATCGCAGTGCGCCCCTGCAGGAACTCGCTGCGGTTACGCCAGCGGCTGTCCTCGGTGTAGGCGAGCGCGACGCGCGCGGGATCGCGCGTGTTCCAGGCATCCTCGGCCATCCGCACTTTCTGCGTGGCGGTCTCCAGCGTAAACGGCGGCAAGGGGGGACGGCTCATCGATGACTCCTCGCAAGATTGGTGCAGGCGCGCGCGAGTCGCTACCTCGAGACTCTCACCGCCCTGACTGACGCCGCTACTTCGTGTGCGCGTATAGCGCCGACAGCTTGCCCGCGTCTCTGCCCCAGTCGATGTCGGCGATGCGCCAACCGGGTTTCAGGCGCACGAGTGTCACGACGACCGTGCGCGCGTCGCCGAGATTCTTGAAACGCACGGTGCCGGTCGCGTGCGTAGCGTCCGTCGCCTGTATCGAAATGTCGAACGAGGCGATTTCGAAATCCTGCGCGCCGATGAACGCGTCGCCGTCGAGCTCGCCGATGTCGCCGCTCTTCGCGGCCTTCGTCGCGTCGTCGTCGATGGCCTTGGCCAGCTCGGGCGTGAAATAGCGATCGAGCCGAGCGCGCGTGTCGATGTCGATGCCCTTCGCGTGCTTGCCGATGTAGGCCTTGCCGTAGATAGAGCGCAGGAAGGTTTCCGCAGACTTGTCCTGCGCGAACGCAAACAACGGCAGGAACGCAAGCAGCACGACGAGAAACGAACGCGATACCCGTGTCGGCGTGGAATTTCGCTGCTGCACGGTTGGATCCGTCGACTCCGACGTGGCGAACAAGCTCACTGCGACTGCGCTTCGATGCATCATCAGCGCATCATCCCGCCGGGTGGCATGCCGCCACCCGCGCCCTTCATCGCCGCGCTCATCTGCCGCATGAGCCCTTTCATGCCGCCGCCGGCCATCTTCGACATCATCTTCTCCATCTGCATGTACTGCTTGAGCAGGCGATTGACGTCCGCTGGCTGCGTGCCCGAGCCGCGTGCGATGCGCGCGCGGCGCGAGCCATTGAGCAGGTCTGGATGACGACGCTCCTTCTTCGTCATCGAATTGATGATCGCGACCATGTGCGCAACCGACTTGTCGTTGACTTGCGCCTTGAGGTTGTCGGGCACGCCCATGCCACCCGGCAGCTTCTCCATCAGCGACGCGATGCCGCCCATGCTCTGCATCTGCTGTAGTTGGTCGCGCATGTCGTTCATGTCGAAGCGCTTGCCCTTCATGACCTTCTCGGCCAGCTTCTGCGCCTTCTCGCGGTCGACATTCTGTTCGACCTGTTCGACGAGCGAGAGCACGTCGCCCATGCCGAGGATGCGCTGCGCGATGCGATCCGGATAGAACGCGTCGAGTCCGTCGGGCTTCTCGCTGACGCCGATGAACTTGATCGGCCGGCCGGTGATGTAGCGCACGCTCAGCGCGGCGCCGCCGCGCGCGTCGCCGTCGGTCTTCGTCAGCACGACGCCGGTCAGAGGCAACGCCTCGGCAAACGCCTTGGCCGTGTTCGCAGCGTCCTGGCCCGTCATCGCGTCGACGACGAACAGCGTTTCGACCGGCGTGAGCGCCGCGTGCAGCGCCTTGATTTCGTCCATCATCTCCTTGTCGATCGCGAGGCGTCCCGCGGTGTCGACGATCAGCACGTCGGCGAAATTCTTCTTCGCCGCGTCAACGGCCGATTTCGCGATCGCGACAGGATCCTGACTACCCTCGCTCGGATGGAACAGCACGTCGACCTGCTCGGCGAGCGTGCGCAGCTGATCGATCGCGGCCGGACGGTAGACGTCGCAGCTCACAACCATGACCTTTTTCTTCTTGCGGTCCTTGAGGAATTTCGCGAGCTTGGCGACCGTCGTCGTCTTGCCGGCGCCCTGCAGGCCTGCCATCAGCACGATAGCCGGTGGCGCGGCCGCGAGGTTGAGGTCGCTGTTGGCCGTGCCCATGACGGCGGTCAATTCGTCGCGCACGACCTTGACGAGCGTCTGCCCTGGGGTGAGGCTCTTGAGGACATCGACGCCCATCGCACGGACCTGGATACGCTGGATCAGCGCCTGCACGACGGGCAACGCGACGTCGGCTTCGAGCAGCGCGATGCGCACCTCGCGCAGCGATTCGCGGATATTCGCCTCGGTCAGGCGCGCGCGGCCGCGCAGGCGCTCGATGGTCGTGGACAGGCGTTGGCTAAGTGACTCGAACATGTAGAAAAAACCGCTATAACGACAGGAGGCGCCGATTATAGCGGGTGGCGGCCACGAGGCCGAGCAAAGGTCCTTTCCCGCTGGACATGACGCGGCGGGTCGCGCCCGCCTGTGCAACGGACTACGGCAGCACGCAGCCTGCAGGAGCGGGCCCCACCCGGTTCAGCGCGATGCTGCCGTCGAGGCCGGCGTTGCTACCTGCGCTGAAGTGGTACGACAGGCTGGCGTGGCTGCAGTCCGTGAACACGATGCCCGCGCTGCCTACCGGCGTGTTGACGATGCCGCCCGCCGTCGCGAACGCGCCGCCGGTCGGTTCGAAGATCGCCATGCCGCTCTTCGCGGTCGCGCCTGCGGCGAGGCCGTTGTCCTGGATGATGTACCAACGCTGGCTCGCGCCCCCGCCCAGCGCGGCGCCACCAGGCGCGAAGGTGTACCAGCCGGCCGAGAACAGCGAATTCAGCGGATTGACGTCGATGATCAACCCCTGGCCGCTCGTGTTCGCGTCGTACCACGCACCCGACAGCGCGTAGTTGCCGGGCGCACTGCCATTGTCGCCCGCGGGGCCACAGGTCACGTTCGCGTCGAGGCGTGAGAGATTGATCGCGCCCACGCGCGCGCTGCCATCGCCGAAGCTGTAGACGAGCGTGGCGTGGCCACAGTCGCCTAGGCTCAGCGTCGCCGTGCCGACTTTGTTCGCCGCGACCACTGGCGCTGCATTGAAGTTGCCGCCGGTCGCGGCGTAGATGCCGAGCGTGGACGTTCCAACACCGCTGTCCGCCGCACCCTGCAGCGTGTACCAGCGCTGGCCGCCGGCCGCCGTCGTGTCGTAGGTGTACCAGCCGGCAGCGATCAGGCCGTGCCCGGCACCGGTGATGTCCGGGTAGCTCGCAACGACGAGCCCTTGGCCGCTCGTCGCCGGGTCGTACCAGGCGCCCGCGATGCCGAACTGGTCAAGGTTCAGCGTATTGACTTGAGCGTCGGCCGACTGGACGACGCTGCGGACGTTGCCCCAGAGTGCGCGCACATCGTTGGCAAGCCTGCTGTAACTCGAATTGACGAGAAATACCGCTGACACGCCGGTTTCGTTGTCGACCCAGGGACTCGTGCCGAACTTGCCCGTGCTCGACACTTGAATCGCATTGCCGTTCGCATCGACGAGGTTGCGCCATTCGCCGTAGCCGTAGCCGAGTGCTTGTGCATCGGGCGTGTACAGCACCCGCACGCCGTGGGTCTGATCGCGCTGCATGTCGGTGAGGCTCGTGGCCGCGAGGAAGCGGCCGCCGTTCCAGGCACCATGTTGCACGACCATCTGCAGCGCGCGCAGGTAGTCCCCGACGGTCGAATGCAGCCCACCCGCGATCTGTGGATTGGCCGAACCGAACGAGACCGGCGATGCGGAAGCGGTGAGGAAGTCCGTTGCGGTCATGCCCAGCGGGCCGGTCGTCTGTTCGCGAAACAGCTGCTCCCAGGTTTCGCCGGTGGCGATCTCCGCCATGCGGCCGCCCACCTGCATCGCGTTGCCGGTGTAGGCAAACGCCGTGCCCGGCGCGTACATGAGCGGCAGCCCGAGAATCTGCTGTGCACAGGCGTCGAGCGTCGTCCCGCGATCGCTGACGCAGGGTGCGTCGGTCGTCGTGATGCCCGAGGTGTGGCTGAACATCTGCCCCAGCGTGATCGGTTTCTTGTCAGCCGCTGCGTCGGGAAAATACTGACCGACGGTGTCGCTCCAGTGCATGCGTCCCTGCTCGACGAGGCGCTCGATCGTCAGCGCCGACAGCCATTTGCTCGCCGATGCGATCGGGATATTGGTCGAAGTGTTGTAGCTGCCGACGTACACTTCGTGAATCGTCGCGCCGTTGCGCATGACGACGAGCGATGCGCCGGCCAGCGACTCGCGCGCGACCAGCGCCTGGATCTGCGCATCGACCGCCGAGAAGTCGTAGCTTGGCGTTGCTGCGAACGCCGCAGCAGGATGGGTCGCGGTCGCCGCTGCGGCAGCGAGCCAAAGCACTGCAATTTTTCCGATCACGGCATCTACTCCATTGTCTGCTAAGGCGTTACAGCCAGCGTGGCCTGCGCCAACGCGAGCATCCTGCCGAAGAACAACGCGCGAAGTCGTTTCCGGTTACAACTCGATTGTGAGCGGGTGTTTCCGCCCCGCATTGCGGAAACATCCAGTTACAAAGGCCCCCGCAGCAGGCTTGCCGGCCCGCCAAAAGCGCGACATAGTCGCGCCGCATGGACACCGGCAATATTCTCGTCGTCGACGACGATCTGCGCCTGCGCGATCTGCTCGAGCGCTATCTCTCGCAACAGGGTTTTCACACGCGCGGTGCCGCGAATGCGGTCGCGATGCGCCGCGCGCTCGTCGAGCATCACGTCGACCTTATCGTGCTCGACCTGATGCTGCCCGATGCCGACGGCCTCGATCTCTGCCGCAGCCTGCGGGCCGAAGGCATCGCGACGCCGATCATCATGCTCACCGCCAAGGGCGACGAGATCGACCGCATCGTCGGCCTCGAGATCGGCGCGGACGACTACCTCGGCAAGCCCTGCAATCCGCGCGAACTGCTCGCGCGCGTTCGCGCCGTGCTGCGCAGGCGTACACGCGAGGCGGTTGGTGCGCCGCAAAGTGGCGAAGCCATCGTCCGCTTCGGTCGTTTCGCGTTCGATCCCGCGTCGCGCACGCTCAGCGACGACGCCACGCCAGTCAAGCTCACGAGCGGCGAATTCGCCGTGCTGGCCGTTCTCGTCGCGCATCCGTTCCAGACGTTGAGTCGCGAGCGCCTGATCGCGCTCGCACGCGGGCGCGGACACGAGGCCTTCGATCGCAGCATCGACGTGATGGTCTCGCGCCTGCGCCGCCTCGTCGAGGAAGACGCGCGCGCGCCACGCTGGCTGCAGACCGTCTGGGGCGAAGGCTACGTATTCGTCCCCGACATGCCGGAGCCCGCACGATGAGGGGCGGCGCAACGACATTCACGCTCGTCCTCGGCCTCATCGCCGCCGCGCTGCTCGTCGCGCTGACGCTCGCAGGCTGGCTATCGCTGCGCGCCGGCGCGCGCACGGTGGGCGATACCTACGCGCCGCTCGCGGTGGCGACGGCGAGCGCCTTCGATGAACTCGCGACACGCGACGACGCCTCCGCGCGCGCGACGCTGGCCCGCATCGAGCAGAGCGGCGTGCATTTCTCGACCGCGCCGCCGCCTCCCGCCGCCACACGTGCCGTGCTCGTCATGCTCGCACGCAACATCGGTACGGCACTCGGGGACCAGAGCCGAGTCGTCGTCAGCCTTGCGCCCGATCCGCAGATCTGGGTGCGCAGCGCGCACGATCCCGCACGCTGGATCGTCATGCAGGGCGTCAGCTATCGCGCGCAGGTGATCGATTCGACGACGCTGACGATGCTGCTCGCGGGAATCGTCGTTCTCGTCGCGGCGGCCGTCGGCGCGCGCGTGCTCACGCGCCCGCTCGAGAGGCTCGCCCGCAATGCGGGGGCGCTGCTGAAGGGCGAATCCGACGACGACCTGCTGCGCGGCAGCCCGCTGGAGGTGCGCAGCCTCGCGGGCGCGATTGCCGATGCCGGCCAACGCCTGCGCGATGCGGCACGCGAACGCGAGCTCATGCTCGCGGGCGTTTCCCACGACCTGCGCACGCCGCTTGCGCGGCTGCGTATCGCGCTCGAACTCGGCGATGCCAGCGACCCCGAGCGGCGCAAGGCGATGGTCGACGATCTCGAGCAGCTCGATGGCGCCCTCGAACAGTGCCTCGCGTTCGTCCGCGACGGCCGCGACGAGGCGCTGCGCGAAATAGACGTCGCCGCGATCGCCGGCCAGCTGATCGGCCTGCGCGCGCTCGCCGACTTCTGGCAGGTCGACGCGCCACCGAGCCTGCACATGGCCGTGCGTCCGACACTGATGCGACGCGCGCTCGCGAACCTGATCGACAACGCGGAGCGTCATGGCGCTGCACCGTTCGAGCTGACGCTGCGCAGCGACGGTGCTGAGCTGATCGTCTCGGTCGGTGACCGCGGCCGCGGCGTACGCCCAGCGTTGCTCGGCGCACTCGGCCAGCCATTCCTGCGCGGCGATCCGGCGCGCGGAGGCGGCAGCAGTGGGCTCGGCCTCTCGATCGTCGCGCGCATCGCGAAACTGCACGGCGGAACGCTGCAGCTGCGCAACCGCGATGATGGCGGCTTCGAGGCGCGGCTACAGATTCCGTTGGGTCGTCGCGACGCACGCGAATCCGCTACCTGATATTCCCGACTCGTTACAGTGAACGGCGAGACCCACCGGACACCACTTCCCTGCTTCGCAGGAGGTACGACATGAAACGCCTAGTGTTCCTGCTGCTTGCCGCGATGTTCGCTGCATCGGGAATCGCCTCGGCACAGCAGCACATAGACGCCCCGCGCGCCGATGGCGCGAAGACGCCGCTACTCGTCTTCGACGCTCAGCACGCGCACGGCTGCCCACCGCTCGTACTGCTCTCGCACGGCGCGGGCGGCAGCGAGGAACACGGCCTGCGCTATCTCGCCGAAGCGCTGTCACGCGACGGCTGGCGCGCCATTTCGATCGGCCATCGCGAGAGCGGCCTGGCGCCGTTGCGCGACGACATGCGCGCGGCGGGCGTGAAGCAGGGCCTGCGCGACCTCGTCGGCGACGCTGACGCCTACAAGGCCCGCTTCATGGACATCGACGCGGCACTCGCGTGGTCGCAATCGCAATGCCATGCACCATTCCGCGTGCTCGCGGGTCATTCGATGGGCGCAATTACCGTGATGCTCGAAGCAGGCGCACACAACAAGCTCGGCCTCGAACACGCGGGCGGGTTCGACGCGTACGTCGCGCTGTCGCCCGAGGGGCCCGGCATCGTGTTTCCCGAAAACGCATGGAGCCCGATTCGCGCGCCGATGCTGCTCATCACCGGCACGCGCGACGCCGGACTCGACGGCGACTACAGCTGGCGCACGCGCGCGTTCGACGGCCTGGGCCCCGGCTGTCGCTGGCTCGCGGTCATCGACGGCGCCTCGCACATGAATCTCGGCGGCATGGACGCGCGCGGTGGCGCCACGAAGAGGGCGACCACGCTCGTAGTGAGCTATCTCGACGGCGTCCGCGAGAAGCGCTGCCCGAAGCTCGTCGCGGAAGCGGGTGTCACGCTGCGTTCGAAGTAGGAATCGCCAGCGCGCGCGCCCGACCGAATGTTCGCGACATCGGCGCTGGCGAGTTCGAACCTGGATCGAGAGCTCGCGGCAACGGAGCCGGCGAGATCGGCCGAACGAGCCTCCGTCCGGGGTGGACGAGGAGCGAGGAACAAGAGCAGGAAGCCGAACGTGATCGGCTGCGCGCAGGAGCCGCCGCGCGCACCTCGCGCGTCATCTATGCGACACTTCAGGCATGCCCGTCGCCGCTCTCGCCACCCTCGCCATCGTTCTCTATCTCGTCGCCGCGACGGCGCTCGCCGGCCCGTTGATGCGTCGTCGCGAGCGTCCGCCGGCTGCCGGTCTCGCGGTCGCCGCGGTCGCAGTCGTCACGCATTTCGCGTTGCTCGTCGGCGCGCATCGCGGCGGTGTCGACCTGCATTTCTTCGCTGCGCTGTCGCTCGTCGGCGCCTGCGTGGCCGCGCTATGCCTGCTCGTCAATCTGAGCCGGCCCGTCGCGACGCTCGGCGTGATCGTCTTCCCGATCGCCGCGCTGCTGCTCGGCATCGATTCGTTTCTCGCACCGTCGACGCAGCCGTTGCCGCTCGAGTGGCAGATCAAGTTGCACGTGATCTTCGCCCTGCTCGGCTACAGCGTGCTGACGCTCGCCGCTGTACTCGCGATCCTGCTGTGGCTGCAGGAACGCGCCCTGCGCGCGCGCCATCTCGACGGCCTCGTGCGCGCGCTGCCGCCGCTGACGCTGACCGAAGCCCTCATGTTTCGTCTCATCGCCGCCGGCTTCGTGCTGCTCACGCTCACGCTGATCACCGGCATCCTGTTCGTGACGAACCTGTTCGATCAGCACCTCGCGCACAAGACCGTGCTGTCGATCGCCGCATGGCTCGTGTTCGGCGCATTGCTGTTCGGCCGCTGGCGCTACGGCTGGCGCGGCCGCCGCGCGGTGCAGCTGACGCTCTCCGGCATGTGCCTGCTGCTGCTCGCGTTCTTCGGCAGCCGCTTCGTCCTCGAACTGCTGCTGAAGCGCGTCGCCTGAGCGTCGTGGCCGGTACGCGCCAAAGAAAGCACGAAATCCTTCTCAAGCGCGCATACGACGCGCCGACAGACGACGATGGCTTTCGCATTCTCGTCGACCGCCTGTGGCCGCGCGGACTGACCAGACTCGACGCGCACATCGACCTGTGGTTCAAGGACATCGCGCCGAGCTCGCAACTGCGCAGCTGGTTCGGCCACGATGCGGATCGCTTCGCGGAATTCGGCCACCGCTATCGTGCCGAACTCGCGCAGCGGCCGCAGGACGTCGCGCGCCTGCGCGAAATCGTTGCGGAGAAACCCGTCACGCTCGTGTACGCGGCGAAGGATCCCGCCTGCAACCACGCGCTCGTCCTGCAGGCGTTGCTCGCGGACAAGGCGGCGTAGCCCCGAGCCCACTACGCGTTGGCGGCGTCGATCGCCTCGGCGATGCGCTCGACCGCCACGATTTCCATTTCGCCGATGCGTGTCTTCTTCGGCGCGTTCGCCTTCGGCACGATCGCCTTTAGAAAACCGTGCGTCGCGGCCTCGCGCAAGCGCTCCTCGCCGTTCGGCACGGGGCGGATCTCGCCCGACAAACCGACCTCGCCGAACGCGATGAGTTTGTCGGGCAACGGCCGATCGCGGAAGCTCGACAGCACGGCGAGCAGCACCGGCAGATCGGCCGCCGTTTCCTGCACGCGGATGCCGCCGACGACGTTGACGAATACGTCCTGGTCGTAGACCGCCGCTCCGCCGTGCCGGTGCAGCACCGCGAGCAGCATCGCGAGGCGGTTCTGTTCGAGGCCGAGCGCGACGCGGCGCGGGTTGCCCAGCGACGACTGATCGACGAGCGCCTGCACTTCGACGAGCAGCGGCCGCGTGCCCTCGCGCATGACCATCACGGCACTGCCCGGCGTCGGCGCACCATGCGCGGAAAGGAATATCGAAGAAGGATTCGGAACTTCGCGCAAGCCTTTGTCAGACATGGCAAAAACTCCGAGCTCATTGACCGCGCCGAAGCGATTCTTGAAGGCGCGCAGCACGCGAAAGCGTGAGCCCGATTCGCCCTCGAAATAGAGCACGGCGTCGACCATGTGTTCGAGCACGCGCGGCCCCGCGATGCCGCCCTCCTTCGTGACGTGGCCGACGAGCAGGATGCTCGTGCCGGTCTCCTTGGCAAAGCGCACGAGCCGGGCGGCCGACTCACGCACCTGCGAGACCGAGCCGGGCGCTGCGGTAAGCAGTTCGGTCCATATTGTCTGGATCGAGTCGATCACGAGCACGCGCGGCGCGTCCTTCTGCGCGTTCTCGATGATGCGTTCGACGCAGGTCTCGGCAAGGCAGCGCAGGTGCGCGAGAGGCAGCCCGAGGCGCTGGGCGCGCGCGGCAATCTGCGCGATCGATTCCTCGCCGCTCACATAGAGCGAGCGCATCGCCGCGCCGAGCGTGCCGAGCATCTGCAGCAGCAGTGTCGACTTGCCGATGCCGGGATCGCCGCCGACGAGTACGACCGATCCGTCGACGAGGCCGCCGCCGAGAACGCGGTCGAGTTCGCCGATGCCGATGCGTGTGCGCGTCTCCGCTTCGGCGGCGATCTCGGTCAGCGCGACGATGACGGGCTGCGCGGTGGCACCCGCGTAGCCCGCGCGCTTTGCCGCCGGCGGTTTGGCCGCTTCGACGACGAACTCGCTGAGCGTGTTCCAGGCGCCGCAGGCTTCACACTGGCCCTGCCATTTCGTGTGTTCCGCGCCGCATTGATTGCAGACGTATGCCGTTTTTGCCTTTGCCATGCCCGCATTGTACGGGGATGCGCGTCTCAGGCGCTGCGACCGCGAGCGATCATCTCGCTCACGTGCGCGAATTCGAACGCCCATCGATCCCATCGCGCGTGATCGCTGGCGTCAGATTCGAGCAGACATGCTTCGAGACGACGCGATTCGATGCGACGTGCTTCGAGATGACGTGCTTCGAGATGACGCGATTCGATCTGACGTGCTTTGCGTTGATTCGACGCGTGTCGATGTGACGCGCTGCCACGCTTCGCGTCAGTAAAGCATCACGAGCGCATCAGGCAGGTTCACGCCGGCACGTTCGTGCAAGCTCGCGCGCGCGGCCACATCGAGCGCCGCCGCCTCTTCCGCATGCCCTTCCGCCCGCAGCACCTGCGCGCGAACCACGCCGATGAACTGCAAGCGGATCGCGTCGCCCTGCAGGCGTCGATGCAGGTTCGCATCGGCCTGCTCGATCGTCGCCTCCGCGGCCGAAGCGCCGCCGGCCGCGGCCTGCGCGATCGCCTCGGTCAACTGCGCGATGCCCTCGTCGACGGCCTTGCCGGCGCTCGCGTAGAGTTCGGCCGACTCATGTGCGGTCTCGACGGCCAGCGCGGGCTTGCCCGCCGCCGTCTGCGCGCCGGCAAGATAAAGCAGCGTGGCGGCGAGCTTCGTCGGCGGATCCTTGCTTTCGCGCTCGGTCGCTGCGATGCCCTGCAGCACCTCGAGGGCGTGCTGTGCATGCCCGTTCCAGATCAGCGCGAGCGCATAGCGGCGCTGGACACCGCGGATCTCGGCAGGCGTGAGCCCCTGCTTGTGCTCGGCGTTGTCGATCACGGCGCTCATCGCAGCTTCCGCGTCAGCGGGATGACCCGTGTAGATCATCGGGCCGATGCGGAACGATTCGTTGAGCGCGAATTCGGCCGTGTCGGCGCCGAACGCGCGCGCGCTGCGCGCGACCATGTCGGAAAATGTCGCCGCGGCCTTGGCGTATTCGCCGGCATCCGTCTGCGCGTAGCCGAGCGTGCGCAACGCGGACACCGCGTAGTTGTTGTCGGGTCCGGCGAGGCGGTCGTATTCGGCTACGGCTTTGTGGATCACGCGTTCGCAATCCGCGGTGCGTCCCATCGCCATCAGCGCGAAGCCCTGGTTGCCAAGGATCACGGCAGCGTCGAGGGCGTGATCGGGCGATGCCTTCTCGAGCAGCGGCTCGAGCTCCGCGTACATGCGCACGGCCGCATCGTTGTCGTGCATCTTCGCGTGCAGGCTAGCGAGCGTCGACTTCTGCTCGGCCAGCTCCCAGCTCTGTGCGCCGTAACTGGCTGCGATCTGCGGCATCGCATCGGTGAGCAGGCGCAGCGCCTCCTCGTCGCGATTGGTCTGTTCGTAGATGAACCCGAGTTCCGCCTGGGTGATCGCGAGCTGTTTCGCGCGCTCGCTGGGATAGTGGCGGAAAATCTCGCGCGCCTGCAGGTAGCTCTTCTCCGCCGCCTCCATGTCGTTCGCGTTGCGCTGCGCGTCCGCAAGCGAGTCGAGAGCGTCGGCGTACTCGAGACTCGTCGTGCCGAACTCCTTTTCCGCGAGATCGCGCGCCGACAGGTCGATCTCGAGCGACTTGCGGCTGTCGCCGAGCTGGTCGTAGATCGAGCCGAGCACGCCGAGCAGCGTCAGCTTCGTGCGCGGCTGATCGGCGAGCTTGTCGTGCAGGTCCTTTTCGCCGCGCGCGAGCACTTCCTGCACGCTGCGCTTTTCGCCTTGCGCCTGGGTCGGATCCGCCTCCTGGAACAAGCCGACGAGGAACTGCTGCACGGCCTGCGCGCGCTCGGCCTCGCGCGTCGCCGCACGTTCGGCGCGGATCACACCGACCATCGCAGCGACGATTGCAGCGAGGATCAGAACGCCTGCAACGACAGCGGCGCGATGGCGGCGCAGGAACTTGCGCAGGCGATAACCGCGACTATCCGCACGCGCGCGGATCGGTCGGTGGTCCAAATAACGCCGTACGTCGTCGGCGAACGCCTGCACCGACGGGTAGCGCTCCGTCGGGTTCTTCTTGAGCGCTGCACCGAGAATCGTGTCGAGGTCGCCGCGCAACTGCCGCCGCAACTGCTCGACCGTCGTGCCGCGCCGCGCGGCGATGCGCTGCGCGTCATCGGCCGTGCCGCCGGTCGTCGCGCTCGACAGCCGCAGCGGCTCGCCGTCGATGATCGCGCGCGCGAACTGCGCCGGGGTAGACAGTTCCTCGGCGTAGGGGCGGCGGCCGGCGAGCAACAGATAGAGCACGACGCCGAGCGAATAGACGTCGGTCGTCACCGTCACCGACTTGCCCTCGAACTGCTCGGGCGATGCGTATTCGGGCGTGAATGCGGCGCCCGCCGCGTGCGTCAGTTCGGTCAGCTCGCCCTCGCCGAGGTCGCCGCCGAGCAGCTTGGCGACGCCGAAGTCGAGCAGCTTCACCTCACCGTCTTCCTGCACGAGGATGTTCGACGGCTTGAGGTCGCGATGCACGATGAGGTGTGCGTGCGCGTACGCGACCGCTTCGCAGACCTGCAGGAACAATTGCATGCGCGCCGCGATGTCGATGCCCTTGCGGTCGCACCAGCGGTCTATACGCTCGCCGTCGACATACTCGAGGACGAGATAGCGCTGGCCGTCGGCGTTCTTGCCGACGTCGATGAGCCGCGCGATGTGCGGGTGCTCGAGTTCGGCAAGCAGGCGGCCTTCGCGCGCGAAGCGCTGCTGGGCGTAGCCGTCGAGCTCGGCGATGCGCAAGAGCTTGATCGCCGCGGTGCCGCCGTGCAGGCCGTCGCAGCGGCGCCCGAGCCAGACCTGACCCGCGCCGCCGACGCCGAGCAGACGTTCGAGCTTCCAGGCACCAAACTGCCTGCCGGTCAGGTCGCTCAGCGTGAGCTCGTCGTCGACGATGCCTGCGTCGGCGATCGCGCCGCTGTCGAGGAAATGCGCCTCGTCGGCGGCGTGGTCCGCCGCGATCAGCTTGAGCAGCCGCGCATGGGTGGCCGGGTCTTCGGCGGCGACACGCGCTAGCAGCGCAGCACGCTGCGCTTCGTCGAGGTCGAGCCATGCCTCGAAGAGCTGCAGCGCCGACTGGCGCTTCGCATGATGTTCTTCGATCGCTGCTTTTTCGCTGTCGTTTTCGACCACGGCGTCCCCGGACCGTCCTGTTCAGGTAGAAGAACGTCAAGCGACCGCCGATCGGATCACGCGGCCGGCTTTCGTCCTCAGCGCAACTGTTCGAACAAAAACGCCCTCGCCTTGCGCCAGTCGCGCTTGACCGTCGGCAGGGACACTTCGAGGATGCCGGCGATGTCCTCTTCGCGCAGGCCCGCGAAATAGCGCATCTCGACGACGCGGAACGCGCGCTCGTCTTCTTCCTCGAGGGCGCGCAAGGCGCGCTCGATGTCGTTGAGCGAATTCTCCGAGAAGATCGATTCGGCGAGGTTATTGCTCAGCGTCAGCGCCGGCACGTTGCTGCCGCGCTTCTGCGCGCCGCGCTCGCGCACGTAGTCGACGATCACGCTGCGCATCACGCGCGAAGCGTAGGCGAAGAAGACGCGGCGGTTGGTGTCCGGCAGGTTGCCCTGGCCATTGAGGCGCAGGTACGCCTCGTGCAGCAGCGCGGAGGCGTCGAGCGACATGGTGCCCGCGCGTGCGAGGTGGCCCTGCGCAAGCCGCATCAGCATCGGGTAGAGCGCCCGATAAAGCGGTTCGCGCGCGGACGAGTCGCCGGCAGCGGCGCGCTGCAGCAGCTGCGTAACCTCGCTCGGCATCCCGGCCTGATCGGATAGTTGACCCACTGCCATTTCCCCCGACACGTTCAAGCGGTTGTCCCGTTGCGTTGCATCGGGTTGCCACTCTCTCACGATCCCGGAACGGAATCGTTGCAACTGTGTCTCTACGAAGATGCGAGTTGTGTCACATTTTCCCATGACAGGCAAGGCGCGCAGTTCGCAGAAAGGCCGGCTGCACGGCTCGCCGACCTTGCGGCGAGTGAGCGTCGGGGTTCCTCGGTGCCGCCGGAAGAAAGCCGGGCCCGTTCAGCTTCCAATCTGTTCGCTCACCCTGCTCCGCGCCGGGTGCGCGTGTGCGCGGCGGCTCAAACGTGATCGCCCCGGCTCCAGGTCGCGGCGGCTCAAACGTGGTCTTCGACGAACAGCACGCGCCGCGTCATGCCGCAGGTCAGATCGTAGGAAATCGTGCCGGCATGGTTCGCAACGGATTCTGCGGGCAGGCCCTGCCCCCAAAGAATGACGCGGTCGCCGATGCGCGGCGCGGAGATCCCCCGCAGGTCTATCGTCATGAGATCCATCGAGACGCGCCCGACGATCTGTGCGCGGGCACCCGCCACGAGCACAGGCGTGCCGGCCGCAGCACTGCGCGGATAGCCGTCGCCGTAGCCGATGGCAACGACGCCGACGGGCATGTCTTCGGGGCACTGCCAGGTCGCCGCATAACCGATTCGGTCGCCCTTCTGCAGATGTTGGATCGAGATCAATTTTGCACTCAGCGTCATCGCGGGCTCGAAGCCGAGATCGCTGCCGCTCTTGTCGCCGACGACGGACAGACCGTAGAGCAGGCCGCCGACGCGCACCCAGTCGCCGCGCGCGGCGGGCCAACCGAGCAGACCTGCGGAATTCGACAGCGCGCGCACGCCGTCGAGATCGGCCGTCGCGCGTGAAAACGCTTCGATCTGCTCGTTCGTCATTGCGTTGTCGAACTCATCCGACGCCGCAAAATGTGTCATCAGCGCGATGTCGCGATCGACGTTCGCGAGCGTACGCAGGCGCGCGTGCACGGCGGCCGCTTGCGCGGGCGGGAAGCCGAGCCGATGCATGCCTGTGTCGATCTTCAACCAGACGCGCAACGGCCGCGCGCTGTTCAACGGACGGTCGGGACCGCTTTCGTCCGCGACGAGCCAGGCGAGCTGCGACTCGTGATGGATGACCGCGTCGAGCTGCAGACGGCGGAATTCCGCGAGGTCGGCGGCCTCGTCGGGCCCGGACAGCACGACGATGCGCTGGCGATGCCCCGCCGCGCGCAGCCGCTGGCCGTCGCCGAGCGCGGCGACGCCGAGCGCGTCGGCGTCCGCGAGCGCGCGCGCAGTGCGCTCGAGCCCGTGGCCGTAGCCGTCGGCCTTGACCACGGCCATCACCTTCGCGCCCTGCGCGCGCTCGCGCACGCGCGCGAGGTTGCGGCGCAACGCGCCGAGATGGATCGTGGCGAGTGCGGTGCGGCTCATCGAGCGTTCGCTGCGGCGGTCATGATGACGTCATTCTAGCAGCGGCCATCACGAGGCGAAGGCACCGGAGTGGAGAAATCCACTTTTCCACTATGCCGCCATATTTGCGCCACAAACGGACGCGACCAAGTTGCGCGCTGCCGCGACCGTGCGCCGGCTGCTGCGCAACGCAAGAGCATGGCGGATCAGTCGTAGCTGCCCGGGTAGCTGTCGGCGGCGAAGTTCTCGAACTTCGTGTACTGACCGAGGAAGGTCAGCTTGATCGAACCGGTCGGACCGTTACGCTGCTTGCCGATGATGACTTCGGCCTGACCCTTGTCCGGAGAATCCGGGTTGTAATACTCGTCGCGGTAGATGAACAGGATCACGTCGGCGTCCTGCTCGATCGCGCCCGATTCGCGCAGGTCGGCCATCATCGGCCGCTTGTCGGTGCGCTGCTCGAGCGAGCGGTTGAGCTGCGACAGCGCGATCACGGGTACGTTGAGTTCCTTCGCGAGCGCCTTGAGGCCACGCGAGATCTCGGAGATCTCGGTCGCGCGATTCTCCTTGTTGCCCGGCACCTGCATGAGCTGCCGGTAGTCGATCACGATGAGGCCGAGGTCGTGCTCGCGCTTGAGCCGTCGCGCACGCGCGCGCAACTCGGCCGGCGACAGCGAAGGCGTGTCGTCGATGAATATCTTCGCGTCGGACAACAGCGTGATGGCGCTCGTGACGCGCGGCCACTCCTCTTCCTGGATATCGCCCGTGCGCAGGTGCTGCTGGTTGATGCGGCCGAGCGAGGAGATCAGACGAAACGCCAGCTGCGACGCCGACATTTCCATCGAAAATATCGCTACGGCCTTCTTCGACTTGATCGCAGCGTGCTCGGCCATGTTGACGGCGAGCGCGGTCTTGCCCATCGACGGACGCGCCGCGAGGATGACGAGGTCGGAGGGCTGCAGGCCCGCGGTCATCTCGTCGAGGTCGGAGAAACCCGTCGCGAGGCCCGTGACGGAGCCCTTGCTCTCGTAGCGCTGGTGCAGGATCTGAAAGGCTTCCTTCACCGCCGTGCGCATCGGCGTGAAGCCCTTGCGCCCGCGCGCGCCGGCCTCGGCGATCGCGAACACCTTCTGTTCGGCGCCCTCGAGGATCTCCTGCGTCGAGCGGCCCTCGGGCTGGAAGCCGTCGCCCGCGATCTGCGTGCCCGCATCGATGAGCTGGCGCAGCACCGATTTCTCGCGCACGATCTCGGCGTAGGCGACGATGTTCGCCGCGCTCGGTGTCGCATTGGCGAGCTGGATCACGTAGCTCGAGCCGCCGACGAGCTCGGACAGGTTGTTCGATTCGAACCAGTCCGCGAGCGTGACCGCGTCGCAAGGCATGTTCTTGTTCGACAGCTCGCCGATCGCGCGATAGATCAGGCGGTGATCCTTGCGATAGAAATCGTCTTCGCCGAGCTTGTCGGCGATGCGTTCCCACGCGTTCGCGTCGAGCATGAGGCCGCCGAGCACAGCCTGTTCGGCATCCACCGAGTGCGGCGGGACGCGCAGCGCATCGATGCGTGCAGGAACGAAGCGGTCTGGGGATGCGGCCATGGTCTGTTGAGTTCTTGTTCTGTGGACACACACGCTGAGCGACTCGCCGCCAGTTTCGCGGCAAGTCGTCTCAAAAGTTCAGACGGTCGGCTCCCCCCGAAGCGACCCCGGACATCTCTCGGCTGTCTCCGCGTCGGCCGATGGTCGGCGCGATCCGATCGATGTGCACGGATGCTGACACACCTGCCTGTGGGTGCTCTAGTGGATATCTTGTGGAGTCAAAAAAAAAATTGCGAGCGATGCGTTGCGCGGTGCGTGGGGATCGTTCGGCTATCATCGCGCGATGCTGCAGACGCTGATCGAGCTCAAGCCGCGCGATGTGCCCATCAACGTGGCGCTGCGCAACAGTGCCGGCGTCGTCCTCCCCGTCGCGGTAGGCCTTCTGACCGATCACGTGTCGGTCGGCCTCGCGATCGCGTCGGGTGCGCTCAACACGATGTCGCTCGACCAGCCCGGCCCGTACCGCCTGCGCATGCAGCGCATGCTGCTCACGTCGCTCGCCGCGGGCCTGTCGGGACTTACCGGCGCGCTCCTCGGCGCAAACGCGCCGGCGATGGTGCTCGCTTCGCTGCTCTGGGGCATCGGCGGGGGGATGCTCGTCGCGCTCGGGCCGAACGCGGGGCGCGCGGGCCTGTCGTGCATGATTCTTCTCGTCGTCATGGGTTCGGCGCCGCAGGGCCCCGCGGGTGCCGCGGGCGCCGGCGCGGCGATCTTCGCGGGCGGCCTGCTGCAGACGCTGTTCTCGCTCGCGGCTTGGCCGCTGCTGCGCTATCGACCCGAACGCGAGGCGCTGTCGCGGCTCTGCGCCGACCTCGCCGCCGTCTGCCACCGACCGATACACCCCGATCGACTCAATCGGGCGCCCGCGGTCACGCAGGCCCTGCTCGAGGTCGAACAGCTGCTGCACGGCGCGCATCGCGCACGCGGCACGGCGATGGACACCTTTCGCGTGCTGGCACGCATCGTCGAGCGCATCCGCCTCGAGTTGTTCGCGCTCGTCGACGTGATCGACATGCTGCCCGAGGACGCCTCGGCCATGGACGCCCGGCCGGATCCTGCCGCACAGCCCGCGCTGCCGGTAGCGCCCGAGCAGATCGAGGCCCGGCATACGCTGCTGCGCCTGCGCGAGTACACCGCGCGCATCCTCGACGGCGTCGCCGAGGCACTGCATCGTGGCGCAAGCCCGCTTGGCGCGAGCGGTGCGGTCGAGGGCTTCGAAGCCGCGCTCGCCGCGCTCGAGGATATCGCGAAGGGCGAACACGCCGATCTGCAGCGACCGCTGGCGATCGCGGTCGCGCGTGCGCAGGCGCTCGGCGGACAACTGCGCGCGCTCGTGCGCAATGTCGAATTCGCCGGTGGCCGCGGCGAGCTGCGCGCCGAGGAAAACGAGGCGCGCCTGCCCGCAGCGCTGCGGCCGGGCAACCCCGTGGCGACGTTGCGGGCGAATTTCCACCTGCAATCGGTCGCGTTCCGCCACGCGCTGCGTTGCGGAGTCTGCCTCGCGATCGCGGTCGCGGGCGAACGCGCGCTCGGCGTCACGCACGGCTTCTGGGTGCCGATGACGACGGCGATCGTTCTCAAGCCGGACTTCGCCGGCACCTTCAGTTTCGGCCTGCTGCGCGTCGCCGGCACGCTCGCCGGACTACTGCTGACAAGCGTCATGGTCCACTACGCGTTCGACAACGTCTGGGCTCAGGTGGCCCTGCTCGGACTGCTCTGCCTCGGCTTCCGCCTGCTGACCACGGTCAACTACGGCCTCGGCGTGATGATGCTGACGGGTCTCATCGTCATCCTGCTCTCGCTGCACGGCGAACCGCCCGGCGACACGATGCTGCTGCGCGGCATCGCCACCGGCATCGGCAGCGCGTTCGCGCTGCTCGCCTACGCGGTGTGGCCCACCTGGGAACAGTTGCGCCCCGCGCTCTCCGCGATGATCGATTCCTATCGCGTGTACTTCTCGACATTGTTCAGCGACAACGCGGCCGCACGCCGCGACGCCCGCGTCGAGTCGCGCAGCGCGCGCACGAACGCGCTGGCATCGCTCGACCGGCTGCGCGGCGAACCGAAGCGCGATCGCGAGCTGATCGCGCTGGCCGAAGCGGTGTTCGCCAACGCCAATCGGTTCGTGCGCGCGGCGATGGCACTCGAGGCGGTCCTGCAGGACAGCAGCGAACGGCCGAGCGAAGCCGAAGTCATGAGATTTGCGGCGGGCGTCGACGCGTCTCTCGCGGAGATCGCGCAGAGCCTGCGCGAGGACCGCGAGGCGCGTGTCGAAAGTCTGCGTCAGAGCGAGCGCGAGCTCGCGCGGAAGCTCGCAGCGGAATCCGACGAGGCGGCGCGCCCGGTGGCGATCGCGATTGCAGACGCCTGCGACCGCATCACCGACGCGATCAATACGCTCGCCCACGTGGGTGCCGCCTGAGCGGCAACGCGCTTCAGCGGCGCCGGGTCTGCGGCTACAGCGAACAACCCACCGGCGTCGGCCCCGCGCGCACGAGGTTCAGCGATCCACTCAATCCCGCATTCGTGCCGCCCGTGAAGGTGTAGGCGACGGTCATCGCGTTGCAGCTCTGGAACGTGATATCGGCCGTGCCCACCGGTGTGCGCGTCACCGCGGTCGGCGAGTGGAAGACGCCACCCGTGGTCTCGACGATCGGCACGCCGAGGGCGGACGTCGAGCCGGGCGTGAAACCCAGCGCCTGCAGCGTGTACCAGCGCTGGCTCGCGCCACCGCCCGTCTGCTGGCCGTTCGGCGCGAACGTGTACCAGGCCGCCGCGATGAGCGTCTGCGACGGATTGATGTCGAACTGCAGGCCCTGACCGCTCGTCGCAGGGTTGTACCAGTTGCCCGAGAGCAGGTAGTTCGACGGCGCGTTGCCGTTATCACCCGTCGCCGAACAGGTCGTGTTCGCGGTGAGGCGGTTGAGCGGCACGAAACCCTTGCGGTTGCTGCCGTCGGTGAACGTGTAGTTGAGCAGTGCGTGCTGGCAGTCGGTGAACTGCAGCGTGGCCGTACCCACGGCGGTCGCGCTGACGGCAGGACCCGCGTTGAAGTTGCCGCCGGTCGTCGCATAGATCGTGAGCGCTGCGGCCGTATCGGTCGCCTTGACGCCGCCCTGCAGCGTGTACCAACGCTGGCCGCCAGCGGCAGTCGTGTCGAACGTGAACCAGCCCGCCGAGAGCGTGCCCTGTCCCGGCGCGATATTGTCCGGATATGCCTCGAGGAACACGCCCTGGCCACTCGTGCTCGGGTTATACCAGGTGCCGGTGAGGCCGTGCTGGTTGGGATTGACCGAGAGCCCTGCGGAACTCGTGATCGCGAGGTACTCCGGCGAGACACCCGTGGCCATCGCGCCATTGGTGATGTTGACGCTGAGGTCGAGCACGTAGAGTGCGCCCGCGAAGCTGCTCGCCACGTAGCCGTAGGCGCCGTTCGAGTCGATCGAGATGCCGATCGGCGAGAAGCCCACGGGCATCACGGCGACGACCGTGTTGCTGGCCGTATCGATGACCGAAACCGTGGCGCTGTTCGTGTTCGTCACGTAGACAAACGTGCCCTGCGGGTTCATCGCGATGCCATTCGGCGACGTGCCGACGGGAATGTCGGCGATCGAAGCCCCGGTGGCAGTATCGACGACGCTGACGGTGTCGCTGCCATAGTTGGCGACGTAGGCCTTGCTGCCATCGGCGTTGAGGACGATGCCGAGCGGGTTGAGGCCGACCACTATCGAGGCCGTCACCGACTTGCTCGCCGTCGTGATGACCGCGACGCGCGAAAGATTCGGCTGCGTGACGTAGACCTTGTCGCCGGTCGGCGATACCGCGACGCCGGCCGGATGGCCTGGCACCGTGACGGTGCCGGTCTGCGTGTTGGTCGTCGTATCGATGAACGAGACCGAGGTACTCTGCAGATTCGCCACGTAGAGGTTCGCCCCGTCCTTGCTCAACGCGAGCAGCTCGGGTTGCGCACCGACGTTGATCGTCGTCGTCTGGGTATTGGTCGCCGTGTCGATGACCGAAACCGTGCCCGAATTGAAGTTGGTGACGTAGGCCTTGGTGCCCGCACTGTTGAGCGTGACGCCGAGCGGATTCGTGCCGACGGTAATTTTCGTCACCGTGTTGCCCGTCGCGACGTCGATGACTGACACGTCGCCATCGCTGCTGTTGGCGACATAGGCGAACGGCGCCGCCTGGACGCACCCGGCGGCCGCGAGCGCCACAAGACCGCAGAACCGCGCGAAGCTGCGCGCGGAAGCGAGACGCTGCGCTGTCGTCGTGCCCGACGTTGCCGGCTTCATGTTGATGGACAGGGCATCCGACGCGTATGTCATGCTCGTACTCGGTTTCGGTGATAGCGCGCCATGATACGGCAAAATCGCTGCCGGCTGCCTGGGTCCGCGCGGTCTGCAACCCATCGTTCAGTTCCCATTGCCCCCGTTTCGGATAAGCGACGGCCGGGTAAGTGGCGACGCGCGAAACCCGATCGAACGGGCCCGACCGAGAAGGACCCGATCTAGTCAGGCCCGATCTAGTCAGGGCCCGATTTAGTCAGGCACGATTTAGTCAGGCACGACCGAGACACGCGCGATCGCACATGCAAGCGCGAACCGCGCATGCGAATGGTCTCCTTCGCGCCATGGCATGTACTTGTACCGCGCCCGGAAACGCAGTCACGCAGTCGTGCCGCCCGCAAAGAGCCGCAAAGGCATAAAATGGCAGGATGACGAGCACTCTCAAGAATCGCGCACCGACGGACCGCGAACCGCTGAAGATCGATACGCACGCGCACATCCTGCCCCCGCACTGGCCGAACCTGGCCGAGAAATACGGCGACGACCGCTTCCCGGTCATGATCAATGCCGAGGGGCGCCATCGCATTTACAAGGACGGCAAGTTCTTCCGCGAAGTCTGGGAGAACGCGTTCGATGCGACCCATCGCATCGCGGACTATGCCTCGCACGGCGTGCAGGTGCAGGTCATCTCGACAGTGCCCGTGCTGTTCTCGTATTGGGCCAAGCCGAATCAGGCGCTCGAGCTGCATCGCTTCCTCAACTATTCCTGTGCGGAGATCTGCCGCGAGCACCCACGCCACTATGCGGGCATCGGCACGGTGCCGCTGCAATCGCCGACACTCGCGATCCAGGAGATGGAGCGCTGCGTCGAGCAGCTCGGCCTGCAAGGCGTGCAGATCGGCTCGCACATCGGCAGCTGGAATCTCGATGCGCCCGAACTCTTCCCGTTCTTCGAGGCAGCGGCCGACCTCGGCGCGGCGATCCTCGTGCATCCCTGGGACATGATGGGCAGCGAGTCGATGCCGAAATACTGGCTGCCGTGGCTCGTCGGCATGCCGGCGGAACAGTCGCGCGCCGCTTGCTGCCTGATCTTCGGCGGCGTACTCGAGCGACTGCCCAAGTTGCGCGTCTGCCTCGCCCACGGCGGCGGCGCATTTCCCTACTCGATCGGTCGCATCGAACACGGCTTTCGCATGCGCCCCGATCTCGTCGCGACCGACAATTCGCGCAATCCGCGCGAATACCTCGATCGCGTCTACTTCGATTCCTGCGTGCACGATCCGCGCGCCCTGCAATACCTCGTGGACACGGTCGGCACGAAGCAGGTCATGCTTGGCACCGACTACCCGTTCCCGCTCGGCGAACAGAAGCCGGGCAGCGGTATCGCCGCGCTCGAACTGAGCGACGCACAGCGCGATCGGCTCTATCATGGCAGCGCGCTCGAATGGCTCGCGCTGTCGCGCTCGCGCTTCGACTGACACGCAGCGCCGACGTAACGACGAATTCACTGGCAACCACGGCGAATCTGGGAGAATCCGCATGGCGAAATCGATGATCCGGCCAATCGCAGCGGTCGGGGCAATGGTGGCGGCAGCCGTTGCGGCTGCGCCCACACAGGGCCTTGCGGCCGAGACGAGTTATCAGCTCTACGAAGGCCTCGTCACGATTTCTGCACCGTCCGACTGGCCGGTGATTCTCAAGAAGGCGGAAGGCATTCCGCAGTTCATCGCATTCGCGGTCAAGGATCCGGCAGCGCAGGCCAGCGGCGAGTCGGCCCAGGTCTCGGTCGACGCCAAGCTGCTCAACGACGGGTCGACGACGCAGGCGCTCATCAACGCGGGCATGGACAAGGCCAAGCAGACGCCTGGCTACGAAGCGCGCGCGGAAGGCAGCGGCGGCAACACGCTGCACTACGTCGGCCTCAACGGCAAGCAACGCTACGAGTACCGCGAAAGCTGGATCTTCACCAGCCGCATGCTCACGCACGTGCGCTGCTCGCGTCCTTTGCTGCCGGCGACGACGGCGGCCTGGACGCAAGCGTACGAGGCCGGCTGCGCGCAGATCATGCAGTCGGCGAAGCTGCGTTGAGTACCGTGGCGAACTGGCGCGACGAGGAAGAGGCCGTCGCGCGCGCGCGCGACGCGGCCGATCCGCTCGCGGCGTTCCGCACCGAGTTTGTGATGCCACAGCACGGCGGTCGCGATCAGGTTTATTTCTGCGGCAACTCGCTCGGCCTGCAGCCGCGCGCCACACGCGACGCTCTCAACGCAGAACTCGATTACTGGGGAAGCCTCGCGGTGGAAGGCCACTTCCGCGGCAAGCTGCCGTGGATGGATTATCACGAGTTCGTACGCGATCACCTCGCCGAGGTGACGGGTGCGCTGCCGACCGAAGTCGTCGCGATGAACTCGCTGAGCGTCAACCTGCATCTGCTGATGGTGAGCTTCTATCGACCGGCGGCTGAGCGGGCGGCGATCCTGATCGAGAAAGGTGCGTTTCCGTCCGATCGCTACGCGGTCGAATCGCAGATCCGCTTCCACGGCTTCGACCCTGCCACCGATCTCATCGAACTCGAAGGTGACGAGTGGAACGGCGCGATCTCGGAGGGCGCGATCGAACGCGCCTTCGACGAGCACGGCCACCGCATCGCGCTCGCGCTGCTGCCGGGCGTGCAGTACCGGACGGGCCAGGTATTCGACCTGCGCCGCATCACCGAACTCGGCCATCGCAAGGGCTGCGTCGTCGGTTTCGACCTAGCGCATTCGGTCGGCAACGTTGCCGTCAACCTGCACGACACGCATTGCGATTTCGCGGTCTGGTGCAGCTACAAGTATCTCAATTCGGGACCTGGTGCCGTCGCCGGCGCGTTCGTGCACACCCGCCACGCAAACACGCCACGGCCGCGCTTCGCCGGCTGGTGGGGCCACGACAAGAGCACACGCTTCCAGATGGGCCCGCACTTCGCGCCGACACCGGGCGCCGACGGCTGGCAGCTGTCGAACCCGCCGATCCTCGCGCTCGCGCCGCTGCGCATGTCGCTCGACATTTTCCATCGTGCGGGCCTCGCGCGCCTGCGCGAGAAATCGATCGCTTTGACAGGCTATCTGTCGAAGCTGATAGAAACGCGGCTCGACGGCACGCTGCAGATTCTCACACCCGCCGAGGAATCACGGCGCGGCTGCCAGCTCTCGCTGCGCGTCGAGCGCGGCCGCACGGCCGGGCGCGAACTGTTCGACTATCTCGGCGAGAACGGCGTGATCGGCGACTGGCGCGAGCCCGACGTGATCCGCATCGCGCCGGTGCCGCTGTACAACAGTTTTCACGACTGCCTGCGCTTCGTCGACGCGGTGCGTGACTGGGCGAGGGCCTGAGGCGGCAGGCGCAAGCCGCGCCCGCCGCCAGCAGTCGATCACTTCGCCAGCATGATCACGAGCGAGCGCGGATTGACGCCGTAGTTCGTGTTCTCGCCGCCGAGGCAGGTGCTCGCGGCCGCGTCGAACTGGTTCGGACCCTCGGCCCACGCGGCCGTGTCGGTGACGCGGCACCAGGTCGTCTTGCCATTGCCGGTCCACGGCAGCACGAAGTTGCGCAACGTCGACTCGCCGTTGTAGAGCACAAGAATCGTGCTCGTGCTGCCGTACTCGCTGCCGTCGTAGCGCCAGGCGATCGTGCGGTTCTGGCCGCTCGCGTCGGGCGTCGCGACGGTCGCCTGCCACCAGCTCGTGTCCGAAGACGTCGTGCGGTAGCTCTTGTCGGCACCGAACCAGTCGAGCGGCGCCATCGAGTTGCCGTTGCCGTCGGTGCCCGCGTAGAACGCGTTCGGACGCAGCGCCGGTTGCGCCTTGCGAAACGCGATCATCGCCTTCGCAAACAACTGAAAGTTGTTCTGCGGCGTGCCCGACGTGAGCACCGATTTGTCGAGCCACGTGCCGACCGAGTCGACGTTGTACGCGTTGTTGTTGCAGTTCACCGAGCGCAGGAATTCGTCGCCGCCGTTGAAGATCGGAATGCCGGCCGCGAGCATCAGCAACGCGAAACCCGTGCGCGCCTGCGTACGCTGCTGGCTCGCGTTACCACCGTTGTCCCACTGGTCTTCGTCCGCGGTGCCACCGTCGGACGGGCCGTACGGCCACACCTGGTAAGGCGCAACGACGTTCTGCGTCTGGCACGAGTACAGGTCTTTCAGCGTGAAGCCATCGTGCACGTTGAGGAAATTGACCGAGTACCACGGCGCGTTGCGGCCGTCGCCCGCGTCGCCGAACAGGTCGGGAGAGCCCGCGATGCGCGTCGCGATCTTGCCGCGCGTCGCGTCGGCATCCTTGACGCCGTACTTGTTCTGCGCGCGACGGATCACGTCGCGGAAGCCGCCATTCCACTCGCTGATGCCGACCGGCATGTTGCCCAGCTGGTAGCCCTGCCCGTTCGGCGCCGGCCCCCACGGTTCGCTCGACAGGAACACGCCCGGCATCGCCGCGGTCACCTTGGCCATCGCGGTGTTCGTGTCGCTGCGGCTGAAATAGAAGCGCTGCGTGTCGGTCGCCGTCGTCGTGTTGTCGTAAGTATTGTCGAGCGCGATGCCGAGATCGAAACGGAAGCCGTCGACGCCCAATGCGGTGCGGTAGTAGTTGAGCGAATCGACGATGAGGTTCTGCACAGTCGCGTTGCGCGTGTTGAGCGTGTTGCCGGTGCCCGTGATGTCGTAGTAGAACTCGCGGTCGTCGGCGAAGCCGCTGTGTCGCGTCAACAGATAGTAGGTCGCGTTGTCGAGGCCACGCAGGCTCCACAAGTTGGCCTTCGTCGGATCGGTGTTGTTCCACAAGCCGCCTTCGCCGCTGTGGTTGTAGACCACGTCCGCGACGATCTTGATGCCGGCATCGTGGAACGCCTTCACCATCGCGACGAACTCTTTTGTCGGGCCGCCGACGCTGCGGTTGCAGGCGTAGTGACGGTCGGGTGCGAAGTAGTTCGTCGTCATGTAGCCCCAGTAGTTGTCGCCCTGGGTCGTGTTCGACGCGCGGCTCAGCGCCGGAATATCGAGATCGTTGGCGTCGTTCTCGGTCTCGTGCACGGGCAAGAACTCGACCGCCGTGACGCCGAGGCTCGTCAGATACGGAATCTCGTTCGTCGCGCCCTGATAGGTGCCCGCGCAACTGCCGACGCCGGGGTCATTCTTGCTGAGGCCGCGCAGGTTGACCTCGTAGATGATGTCGTCCTTCTGCGCGCGCGTGGGCTTCGTGCCGAAGTTGAGCGCGGCCCAGCCCGCGCCGAACGGCATCGCGACGATGCCCTTCGGCGCCATCGAACCCGAGTCCTTCAGGCGGTCTGCCGTGCCTGACGCCGCCGTACCCGAGGCGAACAACGTCGGATCCTGCGAGACGCTGCCCGTGTAGTCGTGCGAAACCTCGAGCGCATACGGGTCGAGCAGAAGCTTGTTGGGATCGAAACGCGCGCCTGTGCTGTCGACGTCGGCATGGTATCCGGCGGAAGGATTGCTGCTCGGATCCCACGAACTCGAATAGGTCCAGTTCGAGCCCCAGGCGCGGTAGCCGTAGTAGATATTCGTAAACAGTTTGGACGCGTTGGTAGGATCGATGTCGAAGCCGTAACCGCGTAGCGTCGTCACGGAAACCGACGTCTGCCATATCGTTGGATCAGACGTCGGCGAGAGCACGTAGCGCAGCAGCGGACCGCTGCCCGTCGCGGTCGTATACAAATCCACTTCCACGCGCGTCGCCGCGTTCGAATGCACGCGGAACACGACGCTGGTACCGCTCGAATTGACGTAGCCGCCGAGCTGTTGCGCGCCCTGGAACGCGGCGCTGGCGGAATTGCCGGCAAAGAGTCCCGCAAAAAGAACAAGACCGAACCACGACCGATCTTTTCCGATCGACATACGCGCATCCTCCCGTTGCTTTCTCGTTTTGGGTTCGCCGCGCGAAGGTGCTCCCGCACGTTCGCATGACGGCGATCGATTCTGCGCGCTCACGCGCACGGGCGTCGGCGGTCAATCGTTGTGAAGTCGAATGAATACGTATGCTGAATACGTATTCGCTGGGCTGGGGTCCGCGTCTCGACGTCGCTACGAGTTGACGCGGTGCGTCATTTTCCTCGCGACAGATTCGCGCGAGGCGGGCCTATGCGTCGTCGTCGAAACGCATCGAGCCGAACGGCTTCTCGGCCTTCTTCGGTGCAACAGCCCCGCTCGCGACGCCCTGCCATACCGCGAGCGCGTCGCGCGTCGCCGCGACATCGTGCACGCGTACGAGCAATGCGCCGTTCTGCACCGCGATCAGTGCGGCGGCGACGGATCCCGCGACGCGATCGTCGAGCCCGCGCCCGGTCAACGCGCCGATCATGCCCTTGCGCGACAGCCCGACGAGCACGGGCACACCGAGACCGGCGATCTGCGCGAGTCCGCGCAGCAGCGCGAGGTTGTGCTCGAGAGTCTTGCCGAAGCCGAAGCCCGGATCGACGACGATGCGCTTGCGCTCGATCCCGCCCAGTTCGCAGGCGAAGATGCGATCGGCGAGGAACCGCTTCACTTCCTCGACCACCTCGAAATACTGCGGCGCTTCCTGCATCGTGCGCGGCTCGCCCTGCATGTGCATGAGGCAGACCGGCACGCCGAGGCTGGCGGCCGCTTCGAGCGCACCGTCACGGCGCAGTGCGTAGACGTCGTTGATCATGCCTGCCCCGGCGGCGACCGCCGCGCGCATCACCTCGGGCTTGCTCGTGTCGATCGCGATCGGCACCGTCGTCTGCTTCGCGAGCGCCTCGATCACCGGCACGACGCGCGCGATCTCTTCGTCCGCAGCAACTTCGTTCGCACCTGGCCTCGTCGACTCGCCACCGACATCGAGTAGATCGGCACCCTCGGCGACAAGCTGAAGCGCGTGTGCGATCGCGCGCTGCGGATCGAGGAACGCGCCGCCATCGGAGAACGAATCGGGCGTGACGTTGACGATGCCCGCGATGCGCGGCTGATCCAGGCGCAGCAACCGGCCGCGGCAATCGATGGTCGGCGAGAGATCGAACATGCCGCTACTGTACACGCTGCCACGCACGTTGCGGCAGCACGCGGCGGCGACTGCGGCGGCCGCCTCATCAGATTCCGCCGAGTGCCGTGGCAACCGCTGTACACGATCACGTGATGCATCTCACGCGATGCGGCTCGACACTTGCAGGTCGCTCCAGCAACGGCGTCATTTCCGAATCACGCGCAATAAAGAAAGCCGCGACAAGCGCGGCTTTCGCAGGAACTCGCTGGAGCGTCCGTCAGTGCTGCGTGGCAGCGCCACCTATTGGCGCGCTCGGCTTCGCGCCGAGATTGGGCGAGCCGCCGTCCTTGCCGTTGTCGGAGGGCTTCTGCCAGTCCTTCGGCACGCCGGGCTCGCGGCCTTCCATGATCGCGGTGATCTGCTCGCCGTCGATCGTTTCGTATTGCAGCAGCGCCTGCGCCATCTTGTGCAGCTTGTCGATGTTCGTCGTGAGTATCTCGCGCGCCCTGCCGTACGCCGTGTCGATCACGCTGCGCACGACCTCGTCGATCTTGCGTGCGGTTTCCTCGGAGACGTGCTTGTGCTGCGTCACCGATCGGCCGAGGAAGACCTCGTCTTCGTCTTCGCTGTAGGTCATCGGACCGAGTTCGGGCGAGAGGCCGTATTTCGTCGCCATGTCGCGGGCGAGTGCGGTCGCGCGCTGAATGTCGTTCGACGCGCCGGTCGTGACCTTGTCGTCGCCGAAGATGATCTCTTCGGCGACACGACCGCCGTAGAGGCTCGCGAGCCGGCTCTCGAGGAACGTCTTCGAGTGGCTGTAGCGATCGGCTTCAGGCAGGAACAGCGTCACGCCGAGCGCGCGCCCGCGCGGAATGATCGTCACCTTGTGCACGGGATCGTGGTCGGGCACGAGCCGCCCGACGATCGCATGCCCCGCCTCGTGATAAGCGGTGAGCTTCTTCTCTTCGTCGCTCATGAGCATCGACTTGCGCTCCGAGCCCATCATGATCTTGTCCTTGGCGCGCTCGAAATGATCCATGGTCACGTCGCGCGAATTGCCGCGCGCCGCGAACAACGCGGCCTCGTTGACGAGGTTGGCGAGATCGGCACCCGAAAAGCCGGGCGTGCCGCGCGCGATGACGGTCGGATTGACGTCGCTCGCAAGCGGCACCTTGCGCATGTGCACCTTGAGGATTTGCTCGCGGCCGCGCAGGTCGGGCAGCGGCACGACGACCTGACGGTCGAAGCGGCCCGGGCGCAGCAGCGCGGGATCGAGCACGTCGGGACGGTTCGTCGCAGCAATGACGATGATGCCCTCGTTGCCTTCGAAGCCGTCCATCTCGACGAGCAATTGATTGAGCGTCTGCTCGCGTTCGTCGTGGCCACCGCCGAGGCCCGCGCCGCGATGGCGGCCGACCGCGTCGATTTCGTCGATGAAGATGATGCACGGCGCGTGCTTCTTCGCCTGCTCGAACATGTCGCGCACGCGGCTCGCGCCGACGCCGACGAACATCTCGACGAAGTCCGAACCCGAAATCGTGAAGAACGGCACCTTCGCCTCGCCCGCGATCGCCTTGGCGAGCAGCGTCTTGCCCGTGCCGGGCGAGCCGACCATGAGCACGCCACGCGGGATACGGCCGCCGAGCTTCTGGAACTTCGACGGATCACGCAGGAACTCGACGAGCTCCTGCACTTCGTCCTTCGCTTCGTCGACGCCCGCGACGTCGGCGAACGTCACCTTGACCTGGTCTTCGCCCTGCAGGCGCGCGCGCGAGCGGCCGAAGCTCATCGCCCCGCGCCCGCCGGCGCCGGCCTGCATCTGGCGCATGAAATAGACGAGCAGGCCGATGAAGATCAGGAACGGCACCCAGTCGAGCACGATCTTGAGCAGCGGCAGGCTGCTGTCGGCCGGTTCGACCGAAACCTTGACGCCGTGTTTGTTGACGAGGCTGTCGATCGAGCCATCGGTCGGCACGATCGTCGTGTGCAGCTTGCTGCCGTCCTTCTGCTTCGCATCGACGGTCTTCATGTCGTTGTGAATGAGGACTTCGCTGACGTTGCCGTTGTTGACCTGCGCCATGAAGTCGGAATACGCGACTGCGTTCGTGTCGCTGCCGCCGAGCTTGAAGCTCTGCACGACCGTCACGAGGATCACCGCAATCACGACCCAGAGCAGAAGATTCTTGACCATTTCGTTCATCGTCACTTACTCGTTAACTTGGCGGCGCAATGCCGGCATTTCACTTCGATGCGGTTGCGCGTTTGCCCGTTGCAAGCGCGTAAACCTCGGGGCTGCGCGCTCTGGAGGCCTTGGGCTTACGAATGCTGACGCGCTCGTAGCCCGCACGCAAGGTCTTCAGGTACGCATCGTAGTCACGACCCTGGAACAGCTTGATCAGGAACGCACCGCCGGGCCGAAGGTGCGCCAATGCAAAATCTGCAGCCAATTCAGCGAGATACATCGATCTTGCCTGGTCGGCCACGTTGACCCCACTGATATTGGGCGCCATGTCGCTCAAGACAAGGTCGACCGCAGCGCCGTCGAGTTCGGCCTCGAGCTGACGCAGGACGGTCTCTTCGCGGAAATCGCCCTCGATGACGTCGACGCCGGCGATCCCGTCCATCGGCAGGATATCGAGCGCAATGACGCGGCCCTGCCACTCGCCGTTCTTTTCGCCGAGGCGCAGGCGCGCCATCTGCGACCAACCTCCCGGCGCCGCGCCGAGATCGACGACCACCATGCCTGGCTTGAGCAGGTCGTCGCGTTCGAGCAGTTCCTCGAGCTTGAAGACCGCGCGCGAACGCCAGCCTTCGGCCTGGGCACGCTTGACGTAGGGATCGCTGAAGTGCTCCTTCAGCCAGCGTGCGCTGGACTTGGTACGCGACACGACGTCAGGGGGCCGCGGTTTTCGGACAGGATTGCATGCGTGCCATGATACCCTAGTAACATCCAGATTCTACGGCGTTTTTCTTCATGAGCTTATCTTCCAGTCAGAAACGATACCTGCGCGGCCTCGCGCACGGCCTCAATCCGGTAATTCAGGTCGGCAACAAGGGCGTCACACCCGCGCTGATCAAGGAGCTCGGCAACGCGCTTGATCAGCACGAACTCGTCAAGGTGAAGATCGCCGGCGAGGACAGGGACGTGCGCACAGAACAGGTCGACGCACTCGCGGAGCAATCCGGCGCCGAGGTCGTGCAGCGCATCGGTCATGTCGCGTGCTATTTCCGTCGCAACAACGAAGAGCCGAAGATCGCGTTGCCGAAGTGAGCCATAGCCGCCACCGCAGACCCGGGCCGTTGCGCCCAGGCGGACTTGCCGGCTGGCGTCGATCGAGGATTGCTGATCGCCGGCCTCTCGCAGAACGTTCGCATCGGCAACCGAGTCGATTCGCTGCCGCCCCGCCGCCTCAGCCATCGCGCTCCGCTTGATCGCCCGCAACGCGAGGGCTTGATTCGCGAGACTCCGAGACCAGTTCCAGAAGACCATGCTGCTCACCGAACACGGCAACGAAGCGCAATTTTTCGTACGCAGGGCCGATCCAGCGGCGGTGACGGTGATCGACCGTACGCTGCACCGCAGCGTTCTGCTCAGCGCCGACCAGGCGATCGAGGATTTTCCGGCGCGCCTCGTCGGCGACATCGACGCGGCGGCCATCGATCGCATTCTCGCCCTGCGCCCCGAGGTCGTGCTGCTCGGCACGGGGGCGCGCGCGGTCTTTCCGGCGCAATCTGTCCTCGCCGCCTTCCTCAAGCGCGGCATCGGCCTCGAGACGATGGACAACGCCGCCGCGGCACGCACGTTCAATGTGCTCGTGGGCGAGGGCCGCAAGGCCGTCGCGCTGTTCCTGCTGCCGGGTTGAGCGCTCTGCCTCGTCGAGCGGGCTTCAAGGGTGCGGTGCGCTGCCGTCCTGCTCGACGAGTTTGCGCAGGCGCACGAGCGCCTCGCTCTGGATCTGCCGCACGCGTTCGCGCGTGAGCTTGAGTTCGGCCGCGATCTCGGCAAGGCTCTGCACGCCTTCGTCGTTGAGTCCGTAGCGCCGCTCGAGCACGAGCCGCTGCCGCGCCGGCAATTGTTCGAGCCAGTGCACGATGCGCATGTCGCCGGACGACGCGTGCGGCGCGACCGTGTGATCGCCATCGATGATGAGTTGCTCGACGAGCGCACGATCGTCGTTGGCGAAGACGGTCTCGTCGAGCGAGCTGATGCGATCGGTCACGCTGAAGAGTTCCGCTACGGCCGCCGTAGGCTTGCCGACGCGGCGCGCGAGTTCGTCGATCGACGGCATGCGACCGAGCTGGCCCATGAGCTGACGACGCGCGGCGAGTACCTGCGCGAATTCGCGCAGCACGTGCACGGGCACGCGCACCGTGCGTCCGTGATGCATGAGCGCGCGCTGCACGCCTTCGCGTATCCACCAGGTCGCGTAGGTCGAGAAGCGCAAGCGCCGCGACGCGTCGAACTTCTCGACCGCGCGGATGAGTCCGAGATTGCCCTCGGCGATGAGATCGAGCAGCGCGACGCCGCGGCCGACGTAGTGGCGCGCGATGGCCACGACGAGGCGGAGGTTCGCCTCGATCATGCCGTGACGCGCCTCGCCGTCGCCGGCAGCCACGCGTTCGGCCAAGCGTTGCTCTTCGTCGAAGTCGAGCAGAGGAATGAGGCCGATTTCGGCAAGATAGGCGCTGGTGGAATCGCGCGCTTCGTCGTCCTGCTGCGGTTCGATCGCGTCGATCAGTTCGAGCAGTTCGTCCGAGGCAATGTCATCAACGCGCTCGGGGGCATTCATCATTGCAGCATAGCGCCATTTGCAGCCGGGCGTGTGTCAGCGTGCCGGCAGGTAGTCCATCGGGTTGACGGGCTTGCCGTTCTTGCGGATCTCGAAGTGCAGCTCGTCGCGTGAACTCGCACTCGAGCCCATCTCTGCGATCTGCTGGCCCGCACGCACCTTGTCGCCTTCCTGCACGAGGCGCCGGCGATTGTGGCCGTAGGCAGACAGGAAGCTCGCGTTGTGCTTGATGATGATGAGTTCGCCGTAGCCAATCAGGCCGTTGCCGCTGTAGACGACGTCGCCATCGGCGGCCGCCTTAACAGGATCGCCTTCGTTGCCGCCGATGTCGATGCCTTGCTTGGTCTGGTCGCCGCCGACGAACCCGCCGAGCAGCTTGCCCGCACTCGGCCAGTGCCAGCCGATGCCGCCGGCGTTCGCGGCGGGCGCGTCGTTGGTCGGCCGTGCAGGCGGCGGTACGGGCTCCGACGGCGGCGCTGGCTTCGGGGCCGCCGCGATCGGGGCTGCGGCAATCGGCGCAGCAGGCCCGGTTGACGATGTGTTGGACGATGCCGTGCCCGGTGCACTCGGCGCGGCTGCGGCGACTGCGGGCGCGGCGGCTGCGGCCGTGATGGATTTTCGAACCGCCGCAGCTTCGTCATCATCTGTCGTCGTGCTCGGCGCGGACGACGTGGGCGGCGCGGAGGATGCAACGACGGGTTTGCCCTGCGTCGCTGTCGCCGAAGAAGATTCGGTCGCCGCGTGCGACGGCGGCGCGAACTGGCTCGGCACGTCTTCGAACACGGTTACGTTCTTGCCGGTCGCGGCCTGTGCGGATGTCGTCGAACTCGCGACCGGTGGTTTCGCTGCAATTGCGGAGGTGTTGGGAGCAGATGCCGGAGACGTCGACGCGACGCTCGGCGCAGACACGCTGCGCGGGCTGCCCGCGGGCGCCGTGAGGCGCAGTTCCTGGCCGACGAGAATCCGGTAGGGCGGCGCGATGCCGTTCCACGCAGCGACATCGCGGTAGTCGAGCCCGCGCTTGAACGCGATCGCGTAGAGCGTGTCGCCGCGGACGACGCGGTAGCTGCCCTCGCCCGCCTTCATGGCGACCGGCGGCATCGATTCGGCGAGAGAGCGATCCTCCACGGGCGCGGGCTCGTCGGTCGCGCAACCAGCGATGATCGCGGCGCAGGCGAGCAGCCACAACGGGCGACGGGCACCGATTTTCAACTTCTTGGCCATCGCTGCAACATTCGCCCCCTGGAATGGCATTGACAATTGCACACCGAATGTCGAATCAATGGATGAATTTGAAATAAATCACGATCAGGACGATCAGTGCGACGAGAACCCAGCCGATCAACTCGATCCAGGTGTGCAGCGCCTTCTCGGCGCGTTCGCCGCCGAGGCGGATCAGGCCGCAGAGCAGGTAGACGCGCTTGGCGCGGCCCACGAACATCGCGGCCAGGAACGCCGGCATCGGCACGCCGACGACGCCCGATGCCCAGGCGATGAACTTCATCGGGATCGGCAGGAAGCCGCCGCCCACGAGCAGCCAGAACACGCCCCAGGGCCCGAGCCCGCGCAAGTCGGCGATGTATCGTTCGATCGTCGGCAGCCAGCCGAACTTCACGAGCAGCGGCTGCGCGAGTTCGTAGCCGTAGTGGCCCATCGCGTAGCCGATGATCGAGCCCAGCGTCGAGCAGATCAGGCTGATCGTCGCGAAACGCGCCCACTTCTGCGGCTGTGCGAGCGTCATAGGCGCGAGCATGATCTCCGGCATCGTCGGCAGAATGAACGCCTCTATGAAGCTCACGCCCGCGAGAAAACGCTCGGCGTATCGGTGCCCGGCCCAGCCCAGCGTCCTTTCGTAAATCGGTTTGAACAGTTTCAAGCGTACAAATTCCTTGTGGCGTAGCCGGGTTCGCGCATCACACTCGCACCACGCTAGACGAAGCCGCCGAGCAGTGGCACGAAGCTCACGGCTTCGAGCGCTTCACCGACCCACTCCGTCTTGTCAGCGGACTCGACACGTCGGTAGCGCATGAGGCGCTGCGCGCCGGGCTTGCCGACCGGCGCGACGAGCACGCCGTCGGGCGTGAGCTGCGCGAACAGCTCATCGGGGACGCGATCGTCCGCCGCCGTCAGCATGATCGCGTCGTACGGACCATGTTCCGGCCAGCCCAGCTTGCCGTCGGCGTGTTTCGAGCGCACGTTCTCGATGCCGAGCTTGCGGAAACGACGGCGCGCGTTGCGCAGAAGCTCGTCGATGCGTTCGACCGTGTATACATTTTCGACCAGCGCGGCGAGCACCGCCGCCTGGTAGCCGGAACCCGTGCCGATCTCGAGCACTTTCTTCGGCAACGCGGCCGCGAGCAGCACCTCGGTCATGCGTGCGACGACCCACGGCTGCGAGATCGTCTGCGCCTGCCCGATCGGCAATGCCGTGTCCTCATAGGCGCGCGACGCGAGCGCCTCCTCGATGAACAGATGGCGCGGCAGGCGCCGCATCACGTCGAGCACGCGCTTGTCGGCAATGCCCTCGGCCTGCAAGCGCTCGATCAGGCGGTCGCGCGCGCGTTGCGACGTCATGCCGAGACCGCGCGCTTCGGGCGAGAGACGCTGCATCATCGTTGTCACGAAGCCAGGCTCATGCCGCCGGTTCGAGGTCGAGCGACAACAGGCTGACCCAGCTGCTGACCTTTTCGATCGCCTGGAAGCGCGTCAGATCAACGTGGATCGGCGTGATCGAGATGTAGCCATCGCGAATGGCATTGAAATCGGTGCCGGGACCATCGTCGTCCACTTCGCCGGCGGGGCCTATCCACCAGAGCGGCCGGCCGCGCGGATCGACCTGCTCGATGCACGGCGCCGAGCGATGGCGCTTGCCAAGCCGCGTCACGGCGAAGCCGCGCAACTCGTGCCACGGCAAATCGGGCACATTGACGTTGAGGATCGTATCCGCCGGCAGCGGATCGACGATCAGCCGCTGCATGATCGACAGCGCGGCCTGCGCGGCACTCTCGTAATGCTTGCCGACGTGGTCCGGTGTCACGAGCGAGACGGCGATCGCCGGCAGGCCGAGGAAGCGCCCTTCCATCGCCGCCGAGACGGTGCCCGAATAGATGACGTCGTCGCCGAGGTTTGCGGAGTTGTTGATGCCCGAGACGACGATGTCCGGGTCCTTGTCGAGCATGCCGCAGAGCGCGAGATGCACGCAATCAGTCGGCGTGCCCGCGACTCGGTAACGGTTCTCGGCAAGCCGTGTGACGCGGATCGGCTGATCGAGCGTCAGCGAGTTGCTCGCGCCCGAGCGGTCGCGGTCCGGAGCGACGACGACGACTTCCCCGACCTTCGAGAGTGCCTTCGCGAGCACCTCGATGCCGCGCGCTTCCACCCCGTCGTCGTTGCTGACCAGTACCCGCATGCCTTTTCGCGCAGCGCGTTGCGCGCCGTCGTCCACAGTGTCCAGAGGTTTCAATTGTAGCGTAGCGGCCGCCGATCTGAACGCCTCGCGCGGAACGTCTCCCGTACAAGCCTCACGCCAACAACGTCTCGCGCACAATGGTCTCGCGTACAATCCCATTCCTGCGCTGGGGCACGATGTGGGGGTGAGCAAAATGATCGCCGGAGACTTCGCGATGGAACCGGTCGTCTGGTCGAACGCGCGCGACCGCGACGCGTGCCGCAGGGTGCGCGAGGAAGTCTTCGTCGGCGAGCAGAAGGTGCCTATCGAGGACGAGTCCGACGACCTCGACGCGGTGTCCCATCATGTCCTCGCCCGCGACCTCGCAGGGTCACCGATCGCTACCGGCCGCCTCGTGCCCCCGCAAGCCGATGCGCCCGCGCGTATCGGGCGCATGGCCGTCCTCAAGCCCTGGCGCGGCAGGAGGGTCGGCGAGGCGTTGATGCACGCGTTGCTCGATCGTGCACGCGAGCTCGGCTATCTGCGCGTCGAAATGCACGCGCAGTCGCATGCGATCCCGTTCTACGAGCGTTTCGGCTTTGCCGTTTTCGGCGAGGAGTTCCATGAATGCGGCATCGCCCACAAGCACATGGGCCGCGATATCGATCCCGTCGCCAAGGTCGAGCGCAAGGGGCCGTCGCCCGAATCGCTGCCACGCGCAGTCGAAACGCACGAACAGGCTGTAGCGGCGACGCGAGCAGTGATCGCGGGCGCGCGGCGTGAATTGAGCATCTATACGCGCAGCCTCGATCCCGCGCTGCTCGACAACGACGAGGCGCTCGAGGCCGTCAAGGCACTCGCGATCGCGGGGCACAGCGTGCGCATCCGCGTACTCGTGCAGGAGCCGCAGACAGCCGCACAGGATGGCCATCGCCTCATCGCTCTGGGCCAGCGGCTCAGCAGTGCGATCGAATTCCGCACGCCGGTCGCCGATGACCTGCAGTACGCGAGCGCGTTCATCGTCAACGATGGCTATGGATACTTCTTCCGCGCGCTCGGAGCGCGCTTCGACGGCGAGACGGCGACGCGCGCGCCGGGGCGCGGCGGGCAGCTGCAGGAGTATTTCGACGCCGTGTGGGAGCGAGCGGAGCTCTGCGACGACCTGCGCCAGCTGAGTCTCTGATCCCGTCCCGGCTTCGGCGCCAGCCATTTTCCGGCCTTGCAATCAAGGACGATCGCAACAATAACGTTGTATAATTCGCGGCCCAGCGATCCGCCACCCGCCTCCGTCGGGACTTCGGCCGATCGCGTTGCCCTTGTCCGGTCCGGTACCACAGCGTGAGCGCCAACCTACTTCAGCTTTTCTCCGAGTCCTCGCAACTTTCGGGCGGAAATGCCGCCTTCATCGAAGCGCTCTACGAGAATTATCTGAGCGATCCGGCCTCGGTCGCGCCCGAGTGGAAACGCTATTTCGATACTTTCAAAGGCCGCGAAGCCGGCGACGTGCCGCACAGCGAGGCGATCCAGCGCATCGAGAACGCGCAAAAGCTCAACGGCCATGCGGTTGCGCTCGCGCCGTCTCCCATCGACAGCGTCCACGCACAGAAGCAAGCCGGCGTCGCCAAGCTCGTTACCGCTTATCGCTCGCGCGGGCATCTCGCCGCCCAGCTCGACCCGCTCAACATGGGTGGGACCTACAGCGAAACCGATCTCATAGAAATCGGCCTGCTGCCGCGACCGGGCGTTCCCGATCTCGACCCGGCTTCGCAAGGCCTCGTGGCCGGCGACCTCGACAGCGAATTCGAAACCGGCTTCCTCGGCGGTCCCGCGCGCGCGAAGCTGCGCGACATCGTCGATCGCCTCAAGAAGATGTACACGGGCAGCATCGGCGCCGAGTTCATGCATATCCGCGACGCCGTCGAGCGTCGCTGGGTCTACGAACGCATCGAGAGCGCCGGCGGCAACTACGCGCTCACGGCCGATGAAAAGCGCGGCCTGCTCGACAAGCTCGTACAGGCAGACGGCCTCGAGCGTTATCTGCACACCAAGTACGTCGGCCAGAAGCGTTTCTCACTCGAGGGCGGCGACAGCCTCATCCCGCTCGTTGCCGAACTGCTTACGCGCGGCGCACGGAACGACCTCAAGGATCTCGTGATCGGCATGGCCCATCGCGGCCGCCTCAACGTGCTCGTCAACATCCTCGGCAAAGCACCGGAAAAACTCTTCGCCGAGTTCGAGGGCAAGTTCGAACATGCGGACGACCCGGCGCATTCGGGCGACGTGAAGTACCACATGGGCTTCTCGGCGGACGTCAAGGCCGCGGATCGCACCGTGCACGTCGTGCTCGCGTTCAACCCTTCGCATCTCGAGATCGTCAATCCCGTCGTCGCTGGTTCGGTGCGCGCGCGGCAGACGCATCGCAGCGACACGCAGCATCAGCAGGTGCTGCCCGTACTGATCCACGGCGACGCGGCGTTCGCGGGTCAGGGCGTGAACATGGAATTGTTCAGCATGTCGCAGACGCGCGGCTTCGGCGTCGGCGGCATCGTCCACATCGTCGTCAACAACCAGGTTGGTTTCACGACGTCGAATCCCAACGACTCGCGTTCGACGCTGTACTGCACCGACGTCGCGAAGATGGTCAACGCGCCGGTGTTCCATGTGAACGGCGACGACCCGGAAGCCGTGCTGTTCGTCGCTCGCCTCGCCTACGACTATCGCGCGCGTTTCAACCGCGACGTCGTCATCGACCTCGTCTGCTACCGCCGCCACGGCCACAACGAGGCCGACGAGCCGGCGGCCACACAGCCGCTGATGTACCAGATCATCCGCGCGCGGCCGACCGCGCGTGAGCTCTACGCAAAGCAGCTCGTCGCGCAGAACGTCATCGCCGATGCCGATGCGCAGAAGCTCGTCGACGGCTACCGCGCGAAGCTCGAGGCGGGCCAGCCGATCGCCGACCTCGACCTCAATTTCAAGGACGCGTTCGCGATCGATTGGAAGCGCCATCTCAACGCGAAGCTCGATCAGCCGGTGGCGACCGGCGTCGCGCACGACAAGCTCGTCGCGCTGAATTCCAAGATCATCACGATCCCGGCCGACATCACGCTGCATCCGCGCGTCGCGAAGATCTACGACGACCGCGCGAAGATGGGCGCCGGCAGCCTGCCGATGGACTGGGGCTTCGCCGAGAACCTTGCCTACGCGACGATCATCGCCGACGGCTACGACCTGCGCCTCGTCGGCCAGGACGCCGGACGCGGCACGTTCTTCCACCGCCATGCCGTGCTGCACGATCAAAACAGCGGTCGTGACGTGACGCCGCTCGCCAGCGTGCGCACCGATGCGACGGTCGCCGTCATCGATTCGTTGTTGAGCGAAGAAGCCGTGATGGCGTTCGAGTACGGCTACTCGACGTCCGAGCCGCGCACACTCGTTCTCTGGGAAGCGCAGTTCGGCGACTTCGCCAACGGCGCGCAGGTCGTGATCGACCAGTTCATCTCGTCTGGCGAAGCGAAGTGGCAGCGTTACTCGGGTCTCGTGCTGCTGCTGCCGCACGGCTACGAAGGCCAGGGTCCGGAACATTCCTCGGCCCGTCTGGAACGCTACCTGCAGCTCTGCGCGCTCGACAACATGCAGGTTTGCGTGCCGACGACGCCCGCACAGATGTTCCACTTGCTGCGTCGGCAGATGACGCGCGACGTGCGCAAGCCGCTCGTCGTGATGACGCCGAAGTCGCTGCTGCGCCACAAGCTCGCGGTGTCGTCCCTGGCGGACCTCGAGAACGGCGGTTTCCAGCTCGTCATCGCCGACTCCACCGCGAAGGATGCGAAGAAGGTCAATCGCGTCGTCCTGTGCTCGGGCAAGGTCTACTACGATCTCATCGAGGATGCGGCCAAGCGCAAGCTCGACAGCGTGGCGATCGTCCGCGTCGAGCAGCTCTATCCATTCCCGCGCACCGAAGTGCGCGCCGAGCTCGCCAGGTATCCGGCGATGCAGGAAGTGGTCTGGTGCCAGGAAGAGCCGCAGAACCAGGGCGCTTGGTACCAGATCAAGCATCACCTCGTCGATTGCATCGCCGACGAGCATTCGCTGCACTACGCCGGACGCATCCGTTCGCCCGCACCGGCCTGCGGCCACAAGAACACGCACGACATCGAACAGGCCGCGCTCGTCGAACAGGCGCTCGTGAAGCCGCCGGGCGACGATCTCGCCGCCGACTAAAAGAACCACTTTCAACAAGGATTGCCTCATGACGCTCGAAGTCAAAGTTCCGGTTCTGCCCGAATCCGTCTCCGACGCCACGATCGCGAGCTGGCACAAGAAGGCCGGCGACAGCGTGCGTCGCGACGAGAACCTGGTCGATCTGGAAACCGACAAGGTCGTGCTCGAAGTGCCGGCACCGGCCGACGGCGTGCTCAAGGAGATCAGGTTCGAAACCGGCGCAACCGTGACGAGCCAGCAGGTGCTCGCGATCCTCGAGGAAGGCGCCGCCGCAGCGGCAGCCCCGGCGCCCGCCGCCGCGCCTGCTTCGGCCGCACCGGCGCCTGCGAAGGCGGCGGCACCCGCGCCCGCTGCGAAGGTCGACGAGCTCTCGCCGGCAGGCCGTCGCGTCGCGGTCGAGAACCAGATCGATCCGTCGCAGGTCGCCGGCACGGGCCGCAGCGGCCAGGTGACGAAGGAAGACCTCGTCAACTTCATGAAGAGCGAAAAGGCGCCCGCCCCCGCCGCGGCGAAAGCGGCCGCGCCCACCGCCGGCGTCGCGTTCAAGAGCGGCCCGCGCCCCGAAGAGCGCGTGCCGATGACGCGCATGCGCGCGAAGATCGCCGAACGCCTCATGCAGTCGAAGAACTCGATCGCGATGCTGACCTCGTTCAACGAGATCAATCTCGCGAAGGTCAGCGCGATGCGCAAGGAGCTCGGCGAGCAGTTCGAGAAGGCCAACGGCATCAAGCTCGGCTTCATGAGCTTTTTCGTCAAGGCCGCGGCCGAAGCGCTCAAGCGCCATCCGATCGTCAACGCCTCGGTCGACGGCAACGACGTCATCTATCACGGCTACCAGGACATCTCGGTCGCCGTATCGACCGACAAGGGCCTCGTCACGCCGGTGCTGCGCGATGCGCAGAGCATGAGCTTCGCCGACATCGAGAAGGCGATCGGCGCCTACGCGAAGAAGGCGCGCGAAGGCGGCCTCACGCTCGAAGATCTGCAGGGCGGCACGTTCACGATCACGAACGGCGGCACGTTCGGCTCGCTGTTCTCGACACCGATCGTCAATCCGCCGCAGAGCGCGATCCTCGGCATGCATGCGATCAAGGAACGCGCGATCGTCGAAAATGGCCAGGTAATTGCCGCGCCGATGATGTACGTCGCGATCAGCTACGACCACCGCATCATCGATGGCAAGGACGCGGTGCTGTTCCTCGTCGATATCAAGAACCAGCTCGAGAATCCGCAGCGCATGCTCCTCGGCATGTGACATTGCTTTGGCCCCTCTCCCGGCGGGAGAGGGGTTAGGGTGAGGGTTCGGTCTCGTGCCGACGCTCACCGAATCGAACCCTCATCCGGCGCTTCGCGCCACCCTCTCCCGCCGGGAGAAGGAAAGTCGAGAGAGAACAAGCATGGCAGACCAATTCGACGTCATCGTCATCGGCGGCGGCCCCGCCGGCTACCACGCGGCGATTCGCGCCGCGCAGCTCGGGCTCAAGACCGCCTGCGTCGACAACTTCCAGGGCAAGGACGGCAAGCTCGCGCTCGGCGGCACCTGCCTCAACGTCGGCTGCATTCCGTCGAAGGCCCTGCTCGACTCGTCGAAGCAGTTCCACAACCTGACCCACATGTTCGCCGACCATGGCATCAGCGCGAAAGACGCGAAGATCGACGTCGCGACGATGGTCGGCCGCAAGGACAAGATCGTCAAACAGTTCACCGGCGGCGTGGCCATGCTGTTCAAGGGCAACAAGGTCGAGACCTACGGCGGCTTCGCGACGCTCAAGCCGGGCCGCGTGGTTTCGATCAAGGGCTTCGACGGCAAGGTCAGCGAGATCTCCGGCAAGAATGTGATTCTCGCGGCGGGCTCGAAGCCGATCGAACTGCCGTTCGCAAAGTTCGACAACAGGCTCATCATCGACAACGCTGGCGCGCTCGATATCGACGCCGTGCCGAAACGCCTCGGCGTCATCGGCGCGGGCGTGATCGGGCTCGAGCTCGGCAGCGTCTGGCGTCGATTGGGCGCTGAGGTCACTGTGCTCGAAGCGCTGCCCGACTTCCTCGGCACCGCCGACAAGGACGTCGCGAAAGTCGCCGCGCGCGAGTTCGCCAAGCAAGGCCTCGACATCAAGCTCGGCGCCAAAGTCGGCAAGGCCGAGATCAAGGGCAAGACGGTCGAAGTCACCTACGCCGATGCGAAAGGCGAGCAGAAGCTCGTCGTCGACAAGCTGCTCGTCGCGGTCGGCCGCCGCGCCGCGACCGAGGGCATGCTCGCCGAGGGCACGGGCGTGAAGCTCGACGAACGCGGTCGCGTCGTCGTCGACGATCACTGCTACACCGGCGTCGAAGGCATCTGGGCCGTCGGCGACTGCGTGCGCGGCCCCATGCTCGCGCACAAGGGTTTCGAGGAAGGCATCGCGGTCGCGGAACTCATCGCGGGCAAACCCGGCCACGTCAACTACGACTACATCCCGTGGGTGATCTACACGGAACCCGAGGTCGCCTGGGCCGGCAAGACCGAAGCCGAGCTCAAGGCCGCCGGCGTGCCGTACAAGACCGGCAGTTTCCCGTTCGCCGCGATCGGCCGTGCCGTCGCGATGAACGAGACCGCCGGCCACGTGAAGGTCATTGCTCACGCCGAAACCGACCGCCTGCTCGGCGTGCACATGGTTGGACCGGGTGTGTCCGAGCTGATCGCCGAGGCGGTCGTCGCGATGGAATTCCACGGCTCGGCCGAGGACCTCGCGCGTATCATCCATGCGCATCCGACGCTCAGCGAGGCAGTGCACGAAGCGGCGCTCGCGGTCGACAAGCGCGCGATCCACAAGATGAACTGAGGCGCACGACCACACCTCATGACCGGCCTCGCGCCACGCGGCAGCATCCCGATCCGCAACGTCTCGGATACGGCGTTGTGGGTGGCGATGTACCGCGCGATGGAGAGCGAGCGTCCGGACGCGCTGTTCCACGATCCCCACGCGCGTCGCCTCGCGGGCGAACGTGGTGCGGCGATCGTCAGCACGATGCCGTCGGGACAATCGATGAGCTGGCCGCTCGTCGTGCGCACGGCGGTCATGGACGAAATCGTATTGCGCTGCGTCGGTGCCGGCGTGCGCACCGTGCTGAACCTCGCAGCCGGACTCGACGCGCGCCCCTACCGGCTCGACCTGCCGGCGGAGCTCAACTGGCTGCACGTCGACATGCCGGAAATGACCGAATATTTCCGCACGCAGATGCAGCAGCTGACGCCGCGCTGCCGCCTCACGATGATCGGTGCCGACCTGCGCGACGCAGACAAGCGCCACGAGGTGTTCGCGCGCGCCGCCGCGCTCGGCGAGGTGCTCGTCATCACCGAGGGCCTGCTGATCTATCTGGAGTCCGCGCAAGTCGCCGCGCTCGCGCGCGACCTGCACGATGTCGCGCGCGCGAAGTGGTGGCTCATGGACCTCGCCTCGCCGATGCTGCTCAAGTTCCTCGAGCGGCAGTGGGCGCCCAGGCTGCGCGAGTCGAACGCGCCCTTCCTCTTCGGCCCCGCCGAGAACACCGCGTTTTTCTCGCCGTTCGGCTGGCGCGAAGCGGAATTCCGCTCGACCTGGGACGAATCGTTCCGCCTGCGCAGGACGATGCGCGGGGCGAGGCTTTGGCGGCTGCTGTTCAAGCTGCAATCGACGAAGCGACGCGAAGCGGGCAGGCGCATGTCCGGCATCGCGCTGCTGCAACGGAATGAACAAGGAGCGACATGAGCACGACCGAGAATTTCAGCGCATTCCGCATCCACGCCGATCGCGACAACTACCGCGCGGGCGTCGAAACGATGAAAGTGGACGATCTGTCGAAGGGCGAGGTCGTGATCAAGGTCGCCTACTCTTCCGTGAACTACAAGGACGCGCTCGCGGGCACTGGCAAGGGCAAGATCCTGCGCACGTCGCCGCTAAACGGCGGCATCGACGTCGCCGGCAATGTCGTCGCTTCGGCCGACCCGGCCTTCAAGGAAGGTGATGCCGTGCTTTGCACCGGCTGCGGACTCTCCGAGACGCGCGACGGCGGTTATGCGCAGTACGCCCGCCTCGAGTCGAAATGGACGATTCCGCTGCCGACGGGCCTCAGCCTGCGCGAGGCTATGATCATCGGCACGGCGGGCTTCACCGCCGCGTTGTCTCTGTACAGAATGCAGCAAAATGGACAAACGCCGTCGATGGGGCCGATCGTCGTGACTGGAGCGACCGGCGGCGTCGGCTCGCTCGCGATCGACATCCTCACGCGCGCGGGCTACGACGCGCACGCAATCAGCGGCAAGCTCGAGCATTTCGACGACCTCATCGCGCTCGGCGCGAAGCAGTGCATCTCGCGCAAGGACCTGTACTGGGGCCAGCGTCCGCTCGAGACGAGCACCTGGGCCGGCGCGATCGACAATGTCGGCGGCGACATGCTCGCGGGCCTGACGCGCGTGATCCACCCCTACGGCAACATCGCCAGCTGCGGCCTCGCCGCTGCGCCTGAGCTGCAGACGACGGTCATGCCTTTCATCATCCGCGGCGTCAGCCTGCTCGGCATCGCTTCGGCTGGCACGGCGCGCGACGTGCGCGACGCGGTCTGGCAGCGCCTCGCCGGCGACTGGAAGCCAGCGCATCTCGATCGCATCGCGACGCGCGAGGCGGGCCTCGACGGGCTTGCCGACGTGTTCCCGACCATGCTCGCGGGTGGCTCGTTCGGCCGCACTGTGGTCAAGCTGTAGTCGACTGGCTCACAGAACCGACAAACCCTGATGAAGGTCCTGATTGTTTGACCCGCGCCGCTCCGCATACAATGGGACGATCTTCCCCCCGCATTCACAGGTTTCCCGATGGCACGCATCCTGATCGTTGATGATTCACCGACGCAGCTGCTCAGCCTCAAGCGCGTTGTCGAGAAACTCGGTCATACGGTGCTGACCGCCGAAGATGGCGCCGCCGGTGTCGAGGCGGCGAAACGCGAGATGCCCGAGCTGATTCTCATGGACGTCGTCATGCCGAACCTCAACGGCTTCCAGGCGACTCGTTCGATCTCGAAGGATCCGAAGACGAGCCACATCCCGGTGATCCTCGTGACGACGAAAGGCCAGGAAACAGACAAGATCTGGGGCATGCGTCAGGGCGCGAAAGCCTACGTCACGAAGCCGATCGATGAAAAGGAACTGACGGCGGCGATCGTGTCGCTGCTGCCGAAGGCCTGACCCGAAGCCGCGCTCGCGCGGCCCCGCAGCGCTAGGCGCGCTGCGGAACCTCTTCGAACTCCTGCGCCATTTGTTCGTAAAGCTTGCGTTGCGCGTCAGTCTGCGCTGGCGGCGCGTGGATTTCGAGCGTGACGAATTGGTCGCCAGGTTCGCGACCCGGCATGCCGCGCCCACGCAGGCGCATGCGCTTGCCCGCATCGGAACCCGCAGGAATGCGCAGTTCGACGTCGCCGCCCAAGGTCGGCACGGTAACGGTCGCACCGAGCGCGGCCTGCCACGGCATGATCGGCAAGGTGAGCGTCACGTCGCGGCCATCAAGGCGAAAGCGCGGATCGTGCTGGATGCCGACTTCGAGCATGAGATCACCCGCCGGCCCACCGCCACTGCCGTGCGATCCCTGGCCGCCGAGACGGATCTGCTGGCCCGGCAGGATGCCGGCCGGAATCTTCACCTCGAGCGTGCGTTCTGCGCCGCTGCCATCGCGCAAGGTGATGCGCTCGATGCCGCCGCGGTAGGCGGTCAGCAGGGGAATTTCGATGCGTGCCTGCACGTCGCGACCGCGCCGCGGACCGGGCCTTGCGCCGCCACGCGCGCCGCCGCGACCGCCGAACAGCGACTCGAAGAAATCGGAGAAGCCACCCTCGCCACCGCCAAGGTCGGAGAAATCGAATTCCGCGCCTTCGCCGAAATTCGGCGGCGGATGGAATTCCTGGCCTGGTCGATAACCCTGCGCGCGCAGCTGATCATAGGCGCGGCGCTTCGCGGGATCCTTGAGTGCCTCGTAGGCCTCGTTGACCGATTTGAATTTCTCCTCGGCGCCCTTCTCCTTGCTCACGTCGGGATGGTATTTGCGCGCGAGCTTGCGATACGCGGTCTTGACCTCCGCGTCCGTCGCCTCGGGTTTGACGCCGAGAATCTCGTAGTAGTCCTTGAATTGCATTACACCGCCCTTGCTTGAACTTCGACGCGGCGATCAGATCTGCGCCACCGCTTCGCAACACCGCGAGACAGCGATGTCGCGAACGGGTGATCGCGAAAAGATTCGCAGCGCCAAAACGACGCCACCCGCGATCAGCATAGCCGACCGCGGGTGGACGCTCCAGAATCCGATCCTTCCCGACGGCCGGGAAAGACTTTGCGCATCAACGCGCGACTTCGATCTTGCGTTACTTCCCGCAGCCGGGAAGGACACTTCGCATCAATGCGTGATTTCGATCTTGCGCGGCGCGGCCTGCGCCTTCTTCGGAATCGAAATCTCGAGCACGCCGTGCTTGCCTGCGGCCGTGATCGCATCGGCATCGACGCTATCGGGCAATGAGAAGCTGCGCTTGAAGCCGCCGACCGTGCGCTCGACGCGCGTCGCCTTCGCGCTCTCGGCGCTCTCGTTCTTGCGTTCGCCCTTGATCGTGAGAACGCCCTTGTCCATGCTGATTTCGATTTCCTTCGGGTCCACGCCAGGAACGTCTGCGAGAATGACGTAGCGCGTTTCTTCCTCGCGCACGTCAACGCGCGGCGACCACTCGGTCACGGCCTCGCCGTCAGCGAAGAAATGGTTGAACAACTGCTTGCTGCCTGCTTCGACACGCGCGTGGCGCGTCCACGGATAGTAGTGCGTAATGGTCATGTCGGATCCTATAAATGGTTATGTGGCTGGGGCCAATTGCCCATGGCCAAGAGATGCGGATAGGCGTTTTTGTTTTCAAGAGCCCCGCGTCAAGGGCATCTTGAAGCCCGCTGTCTCGATGGCGATCGCTCGCGGCTCGGCTCGCCTTCGGCGCACTTGCTCCGTACCGCGACGTGCATCACGTGAAAGACGTATCATCGGCATCCCCCGCTCAACTGGAACAGCACCATGACAATCAAGGTCGGCGACACTCTCCCGAACGTTACCGTCAACTACCTCAAGGACGGCGTGCAGGCGGTCAACACGGACGAGATCTTCAAGGGCAAGAAGGTCGTCATGTTCTCGTTGCCCGGCGCGTTCACACCGACTTGCTCCGCCAAGCACCTGCCGGGCTACGTGGAGAAATTCGCGGAGTTCCGCAGCAAGGGCATCGACGTGGCCTGCCTCGCGGTCAACGATGCCTACGTGATGAACGCGTGGTCGAAGGACCAGCATGTCCCGGAAGGGCTGTGGATGCTGGCTGACGGCAACGGCAGCTTCACCAAGGCACTCGGGCTCGAGATGGACGGCACCGCATTTGGTCTCGGCATGCGCGGCAAGCGCTTCGCGATCTATGCCGATGACGGCGTCGTCAAGGTGCTGCACCTCGAGGCACCGGGCGAGTTCAAGGTATCGGATGCCACATCGATGCTTGCCGTGGTTTGAGCTCCGATCTTGGCGGCGCATCCTCACGCGCGAGCGTCGGGATGCGTCGCGTTCGAGCAGGTGGTGTAGAAGTACATTCGCAGTCTTGCGATTTTCGTCCGGGCGCGGCCCCGGTCAACTCTCCCGCAGTGCTGCCGGCCGCAGCGATGTCGATCGGTTTGGCCGTTCGCGTGTGGCTGCGGCGACGGAGGAAGTCGGCCGCGCCCTAGTTGCCGGCGCGACTTCGGGCGCAGCGCGGTTCGGCGACCCACCGAACCGCAACCTCGTGCACACCGCGACCCGAGTCTATTCGCCTGCTGTCGGTGCCTGGTCGATAACGACGTCGCCGCCAGCGATGCCTTCATCGTCGGCGCCGAGCGACTCGACCCCGACCGCACCGACGAGGGCTTCTTCTGCGGGCAAGCGAATCAGCGTCACGCCCTGCGTGTTGCGACCCACCTTCGCGATCTCCGCTGCACGCGTGCGCACGAGCGTGCCCTGATTCGAGATCAGCAGCAGCTCGTGGGCATCGTTGAGTTGCACCGCGCCGACGAGATTGCCGTTGCGCTCCGAGCACTGGATCGCGATGACGCCCTGAGTGCCGCGGCCCTTGCGCGGATAGTCGACGAGCTCGGTGCGCTTGCCGAAACCGCGCTCGGTCGCCGTCAGCACGTCGCTCTCATCCGCCGTGACAATCAGCGAGACCACCTGCGCGTCGGCTGCGAGACGGATGCCGCGCACGCCGCCTGCGTTGCGTCCCATCGAACGCACTTCGTCTTCGGCAAAGCGCACGGCCTTGCCGTTCGAGGCGAACAGCATCACGTCGCGCGTGCCGTCGGACAACTGCACGTCGACAAGCGCATCGCCTTCGTCGAGCGCGATCGCGATCTTGCCCTTCTGCAGCTGGAACTCGAATTCGCTGAGCGGTGTCTTTTTCACGGTGCCGTTGCGCGTCGCGAAGAACACGAAGCGGTCCGCCGGCCAATTGCCGGCTTCATCGGCACGCACCGGCAACACGGCCTGCACCTTCTCGCCTTCCTCGAGCTGTAGAAGATTCACGATCGGACGACCGCGTGAATTCGGGCCCGCATCGGGGATCTTGTACACCTTGAGCCAGTAGACGCGACCGAGACTCGTGAACGCGAGCAACGTGTCGTGCGTGTTGACGACCCAGAGGCGCTCGACGAAGTCCTCTTCCTTGATCGCCGTCGCCATGCGGCCGCGGCCGCCGCGCCGCTGCGCGCGATAGATGCTGACTGGCTGGCGCTTCGCATAGCCCGCGTGCGACAGCGTGACCACGACGTCCTCGGGCGCGATGAGGTCGAGCACGTCAAGGTCTTCCTGGCTCGACTGGATCACCGTGCGGCGCTCGTCGCCGTACTGCTCGCGGATTGCGGCGAGTTCGGTGCGGATCACCTCGAGCAGCTTCTCGGGATCCTCGAGGATCGCGATGAGGCCCTGAATCGTCGTGAGCAGCTCCTTGTATTCGTCGGTGAGCTTCTCTTGCTCGAGGCCGGTCAGGCGCGCGAGCCGCATCTCGAGAATCTGCTGCGCTTGTACCTCGGACAGCTGATAGCCCGCGTCCGACAGGCCGATCGTCGCGTCGAGATTCTCGGGCTTCGATGCATCGGCGCCGGCAGCAGCGAGCAGGCTGCGCACGAGGCCCGGCTCCCAGCGCTTGGCGAGCATGCGTTCCTTGGCGATGTCGCTCGACGCCGAGGTCTTGATCAGCTCGATCATCTCGTCGATGTTCGCGAGAGCAACCGTCAGACCTTCGAGCACGTGGGCACGATCGCGCGCCTTGCGCAGTTCGAAGATCGTACGGCGGGTCACCACTTCGCGACGATGGCGGATGAACGCCTCGAGGATTTCCTTGAGGTTGAGCAGGCGCGGCTGGCCATCGACGAGCGCGACCATGTTGATGCCGAACGTCACCTGCATCTGCGTCTGCTGATACAGGTTGTTGAGCAACACGTCGGCCATCGTGTCCTTGCGCACCTCGATGACGATGCGCATGCCGTCCTTGTCGGACTCGTCGCGCAGGCCATCCGACGAGATGCCTTCGATCTTCTTTTCCTTGTGCAGCTCGGCGATGGCCTCGATCAGGCGCTTCTTGTTCACCTGATACGGCAGTTCGGTGATGATGATCGTTTCGCGACCGTTGTCTTCGACTTCGATCTCGGCCTTCGCGCGCACGTAGATGCGGCCGCGACCGGTCTTGTACGCCTCGATGATGCCGCTCGCGCCATTGATGATGCCGTAGGTCGGGAAATCCGGACCCGGCACGATGCGCAGCAGTTCGTCGAAGCCGATGTCTGGCTTGTCGATCACCGCGACGCACGCATCGATGATCTCGCGGATGTTGTGCGGCGGCACGTTGGTCGCCATGCCGACCGCGATGCCGGCGGAGCCGTTGACGAGCAAGTTCGGCACGCGTGCAGGCAGCACGGTCGGCTCGAGATCCTTCTCGTCGTAGTTCGGCTGAAAATCGACCGTTTCCTTGTCCAGATCGGAAAGGATTTCCGACGTTAGACGATCGAGGCGGCACTCGGTGTAACGCATCGCCGCCGCGTTGTCGCCGTCTACCGAGCCGAAGTTGCCCTGTCCGTCGACGAGCGGATAACGCAGCGAGAAATCCTGCGCCATGCGCACGAGTGCGTCGTAGACGGACTGATCGCCGTGCGGATGGTACTTACCGATCACATCACCCACGACGCGGGCGCACTTGATGTAGGCGCGATTCCACGTGTTGTTCAATTCCTGCATCGCGTAAAGCACGCGACGATGAACCGGTTTGAGCCCATCACGCACATCGGGGAGCGCACGGCCAACGATCACGCTCATCGCGTAATCGAGGTAGCTCTGTCGCATTTCGTCTTCGATATTGACGCGAATGACTTCTTTGGCCAGCTCAGCCATCGTGTTGTTTTTCCCTGAGATGCTGCGATTTTGCGCGGATTGCGCAGGGCTCGTTCCGTTGTGCCGGAACGGTCACAATTCTATCATATTCACGCGCACATTTCGCGGCTTGAGACGCGATAAAACCCATGCGAATACAGTCAGTTACGACACATATTCCGTACGATCAACGAGCTTGCATTTTGCCGCAGAAACGGGGTCGAATTTCGTCTTCGAAACGACTCGCTTCAGCACAACGCGAACACGAGGCGCGTGCGCCGGACGGAGATCGAAAAAAAGCGAAAAAATAGAGCGGGATCGCGGATTGCCGTGCGTGAGCGGATCAACTCCGCGGCTCCGCCGATTGCGCTTCGTGCGCCGGCGGCAGGTGCGCCTTGCGGTAGATCCAGTAGCGCGAAGCCGCATAGTTCACGCCGAGTCCCGCCACCGAACCTGCGGCGACCGCGAGCACGAGCCATTGCTTGTCGATGTTGAATGCGAGTACGAGCGCAGAATAGGCGGCGAAATTACACGCGAATCCGCCGCTCATCGCGAACACGTAGCGTACCCATTCGCCGAACAGCGTATGACGCCGGCTACCGCGAAACGTGACCGTGCGATTGAAAACCCAGGTCGCCGTCGCGGCGCAAAGAAACGAAATGAGGCGCGCGCTGAACCGATCCCACGCCAGTCCCGAGACGAGCGCCCACAGGATGCCAGCATCGACAATGAAGCCGACCACCCCGCCGATGCAGAACAGCCAGAAACTGCGCATGCGTCAGAACAGGCGCCGCATCGCGTCGACGCTCGGGCGCTCGACGACGCCACGCTCGGTCACGATCACGTCGATGAGTTCGGCCGGCGTCACGTCGAACACCGGATTCCATGCGTCGGCGCCCTCGACGACGGTGCGCCTGCCGGCGACGCTCAGCAGCTCGGCGGCATCGCGCATCTCGATCTCGATCTCGCTGCCATCGTCGATCGCCATGTCGACGGTCGAAGACGGCGCGACGACCATGAACTTCACGCCGTGCCGACGCGCGGCGATCGCGAGCTGATACGTGCCGATCTTGTTCGCCGTGTCGCCGTTCGCGACGATGCGATCGGCGCCGACGATGACCCATTGCACCGCGCGGCTCTTCATGAGGTGCGACGCCGCCGAGTCGGCGATCAGTTTGGCGGGAATCTTGTCGCGCACGAGTTCCCACATCGTGAGACGCGCCCCCTGCAACCACGGGCGCGTCTCGCCCGCATAGACGCGCGCGATCTGGCCACTGCTGTAGCCGGCGCGGATGACGCCGAGCGCGGTGCCGTAGCCCGCAGTCGCGAGCGAGCCGGTATTGCAGTGGGTCAGGACACCGACGCCCGAACCGAGGCGCGCGGCGCCGAGTGCACCCATGTGCTTGTTGGCGGCGAGGTCTTCGTCCTGGATCTTCTGCGCTTCTGCGCTGAGCGCGGCGAGCGGATCGGCAGGGTCGGCAGCGAGCACGGCGCGCATGCGTCGCAGCGCCCAGGCGAGGTTCACGGCCGTAGGGCGTGCAGCGTTCAGCCCGTTGATCGCATTTTCGAGAGAGGCTGCGCTGATCGTCTCTCCCGCGGTGTCGAGCAGCCCCGCTTGCAGGACGACACCCCAGGCCGCGGCGATGCCGATCGCCGGTGCGCCGCGCACGACGAGGTCGCGAATGGCGACGCTCACCTGCTGCGCGTTGCGGCATTCGATGTACGTTTCCGTGAACGGCAGTTCGCGTTGATCGAGCAGGCGCAGGACCCCGGGCGCATAGGAGACGGCGCGGATCGAGTCGTGCTCGTCGAGGTGTTTCGCGATATCGAGTTCTGAATTGGCGGTCATGGGCGCATCGATGAAAATGAGAATCGACTGAATGAATAGTCAACTGAATGAATAAGCTTGACCGAACGGCGCGCTACAACCGCTAAGAATAACCGAGTCATGCGGTCTTTGCGCTGACGCGTAGTGGTACGCGACGCGCGAGTTCCGTTAGCATGTACCGATGGTCGCCAAGCGCAGCCGCAAAAAGAAGGTCGTCCAGGATGACGCACCGCTGATCCGCCGCTCGAGCCAGGAAATCGTGGCTGTGCGCGGCGCCGATCGCGACGCGCAATTCGTCGCCCTGCTGCGTCGCAAGTGTACGCGTGCGGCGATCACGGGCGCGTTGACCGCTGCAATCGAGGCGATTCCCGGGCTTGGTAGCGTCATCGGTTTCGTCTTCGGCGAGCTGCTCGATGCGCAGTTTCTCTCGCGACTGCAACGAGAACTCGTCGAGGATACCTTTCGGCTGTACGCGCTCGAACTCCCCGGACCGCTGCACAGGGAACTCGTGAACCGAGCGCAGACTCTCGGCACGAGTGCGAGCATCGCAGGTGACGCGCTGATTCGGGGCGTTGCGCGGCGAGCCGCGGGGCGTGTCGGCAGCACCGTCGCGAAACGGTTCCTGCCGCTCGCAAGCATTGCGTCGTCGGCGGTCACAAACGCGAGTGTGACGTACGCGATCGGCAAGCGTGCGCAGGCGATCGCAAAATGGCGCGACCGGCCGATCACCGGCATGCCCGACGTCGTGCGCGCCTTCAGCGGCGTCGATGAGCGTCGCATCCTCGATTGGTCGAGCGAAGCGGTGAAAACCTCGCTCGGGCTCGTCAGCGATACGCTGAAGCGCATGCTGCATTGGCGACGCACGAAATAGTCGCCGCCGCCTTGCCCGGCAACCCGCGGCACCCCCGCACACATGGCGCGCGCGCCTGGCCAAAAATGCGAAACCCGGCGTCGCGCCGGGTTTCGTGATCCATCTTGGTGGGCGGTGCAGGGATCGAACCTGCGACCCTTGCCGTGTGAAGGCAATGCTCTACCGCTGAGCTAACCGCCCGTAACGCGATTTTCGAGGCATTCGTCAGCCTGGTCCATCCAAGAACAGGCGGGACTCGTTCGGAGACGAGTCTGTCGAAGACGCTCTTGCCGCGATACTCCGGTGCGATCCTTACAATCGCATCCGAAGCCGCTGCATTATTTGGTGCCGGAGAAGGGAATCGAACCCCCGACCCACGCATTACGAATGCGTTGCTCTACCAGCTGAGCTACCCCGGCGGGGTGCGCGATTATACGGGAGGATCGCCGAGGGCTCAAGCTGACGGCGTGGTCACCCATTAGAAGGGCTTTCTTTGACGCTGCGTTGGCTCGCCCGGCCACTGGATGTGTTCACGTGGACCGCCACGCCTCGATCGCTCGAAAGCAGCGTGTCATCAGCGGCCGTGTCGCGGCGAATATCCTCATCTGCCGCGCGAGCGAAACGGCCGGGTTTTCCACACTGAGACGGGTCGCCGCCAAAGACGACGTCGCCGCAGCGCAGCCCGCGACGCAGCGCAGCGCTCTTACCAACAGTCGACCGATGAGCCACTTGCTTCATGATGACCGGCGGAGTCCAGCATCAAGCTGCCGCAAGCGTCTCCCCGCTGGGAGGCGCGCGGATCGACGGTGGCCCTCACAGATTGACCACGACTGCTGACCTCGAGCCTTGCGAGCACGTAGAACGCGCCCGGACTGGACTGCACGGCGACGCCCAGTCCATCGGGGCCTGCGTCGTTCGTGTATCGATGATAGGTGCTGTAGTAGCGTTCTTCCGCCGCGATGACATCCTGCAACAGCATCTTCCCCTCCGTCCGCCTGATGCTGTTCCCGGCCGAGAGCCAGGAAGGCAGAGCAACCAACGCGATAACCCCCAGAACGCACAGGGCGAGAACGAGGTCGACCAGTGCGAACCCCTGCCCGTCTCGAGCAACGCACACGAGCGGAGGTGCTGCCGGCCGGGATCTCATTGCGTCAACCCGAACATGATCTCCGACGCATCGATGAACTGTGCCGTGCCGCCGCTCGCAGCTGCCGTGATCCGGAAGAAGCGTGCGTGCTGCGATCCGGCGCCTTCAGACACTAGTGCATCCGCGCCCAAGTCCTCGATCACGTAGACGGCATTGACGGCGAGCCGCGCACTCGCGTCGGCGCCCGAAAGTCTTGCAAGGTCGGTGTGCAGCGGGGTCGCGGACGCCTTCGCAGCAGCGGTCTGCATGAACCCAAGTGCCTCGGGTGGCGCTCCCGCGTCCCTGATTGCGCATTGCAGGTGCGCGCATACCTGCTCCGGTCCGAAGCTCGATCCCACCGTCCGCAATGCAGCCTGGCCTTCGTCGAGCGCGCTCGCAGTCGCGATCTGCGCAAGCTGACGATTGCGCATGCTCGCAGCCATCTTGTTCTCGCATATCGCGGATTTCGCCAACATCAGGGCGAGCAACGACATGACCAGAAGTACGGTCAGTACGACGAAAAGAACCACTCCGTTTTGCACCCGTACGGCGCGCATTGGGCGACTCACGTTCCCATGCTCCTTAGCGCAACCACCGTACGGAATTCGCGGCGCAACATCCTGCCTGCGGGCAAGCCGGTTACCGGCATCGTCGCCCCGGGTTCCTGTTCGTTTTCGCCATCGATGGAGTAGCGGTAGTTCCACGCCTTGGAGCCTCCCTCTTGCGGCAGGTCATCGATCGAGTTGAGGAGCAGGGCGACATCCACCGCATCGACATCGGCCCACGAGCACGCATGCGCCGCAGTACCCATTCCGCACATTGGCGGCTTGCTGCCAGCCTGAAGTCCATCGAGGTCCCTGGCCGAGAACCAATACGCGAAACCGTCTCGATCACGCAGCGAGTAGCGAAGATCGAGTCGTTCCACTCCCTGCACCACTTCGTTCACGACGCCGTTGGTCCTGCGCATCAGCGTGGCGATGTTGCGTGATGGCGTCGTCTCGCCGGTTGCCAGTTGCAGGTAGTACGTCGATGTTTGCAGTGCCGCGTCGAAGTCGAACAGTCGAGGCTGGGAGCCGATGGCGCGGCACGCGGGAACGCCACGCGCACCGGCAGCGAGTTCGACGCTGCTGCTTCCATCAGGTTCGACCGAAAATACGTAAGCCGCCGAGCAACTCGACAACAGTGCGAGATGACCTGGCGGAAATCCTTTCGGCGCCAGTTCTGCCGAATTCACCGCTGCGAGGGGTTCAGTGCCGGTGCATGTACCGGCAGACGTCGCCGCGTGAGCCGGCACACCGCCGTCGAGCACATATCGCACCGTAAGGACGTCGGTGCCGGGAACTTTGTCGCCGCTGGCGGTGCCGGCGCGCGGGACGCCGAGCGCGGATGGTGGTACAGGCGCACAGGCCGTTCGCGAGCACGTGCTGCCCGACAAGAATATGCCGCGATCGAGCTCATACGGCTGCCCTGAAACAGCCGACGACGGTGCCGCCGCATTCATGGGCGAGCCCGTGACGTGTTGCGGCAAATCATCCACGAATACCCGCGGGGCAATCCGGGCCCCGCATGGCAAATGTCCCGCCGCGCGCAGATCCTGCGTGATCAAATCGATCGCAACGCGACCGTTTTCCTGCAGCAGCGACAGCGCGGATTGGGTCGCGCTGATACGGCCACTCGTTGCGAGCAATCCATAGACCGCCAGCGACAGCAGCAAACCGAGCACCATCGCGATCATGAGCTCCAGCAGCGAAAATCCGCGCGGATGGAGTCGACCTGCATGCGCGCGCATGCGCGGGCAGCGCGCCTCGAAACGCTTCATGGCACGAATACCCAGACCAGCGACTGTAGCGCGCCGCCTTCGGACGCGAACGGCAGCTGTGTCCAGTCGATCTGCAGACGACAAGTCGCCGCATGGGCTGCGCTGGTGTTGCAACCCAGCGATGCGCTCGCATCCGGCAACGATGCTGCAAGCATGCTGGCGAAGCGCCTGCGGTCGTAGGCGGCGCGGGCGACCGCGTTGCAGCCTTGCGCGCCACAATCGCTTGGCGAGTCGTCCAGCGCGACAAATGAGCCGTCATAGCCGCCGGTTGCTACAGCTGCCGGATTGACGTGCATCGATTCGATCAGCATTTGCGCTGCCAGCCCGGCCTGTGTCGACTCATAGGCCGCGTGATCGGCCTTGGCCGATATCGTCATCAGTCCTGCAAGTCCGAGCAGGCCGACGCCGCTGATCGCCGTCGCGATCAGCACCTCGATCAAGGTCGCGCCGCGCGCGCGGCTAGCGTGTCGCCAGTTGCGTAGGGAAATTGCGTGCATCGACTCGTCTCATCCGAGATCGGCGCTTCATGTTCGCGCCTCGAGTCATATTTTGCAGAACGCCTCGGGCTTGCCGAGCGGCGTTTGCCCTCACAGGATGTAGGAAATCACACGAGGCAACGCCAGCGTGGCGTTGCCATTTGCCGTTCCCGCGATCTTTCGCAATCTCACCAACAGTTGCCGTTGTTGGTGTTGCCCGTGTACGTCTTGGAGCCGCCGTTGTCGATCGCCAGATTGGCGCATGTGTCGTTCGCTTGAATGCCTGACGGCGTCGCGGTCAATGTATAGGTTGTGTTGGTTGCACCGAGATTGCTGACCGCTACCGAATAGTAGTCGCGTTCGCTCGTGGTCTTGGCGAAGCCCAGCCCCGCGGGAGAGGCACCCGTGATGCTGGTCGTATACTTGTTGAACGCCGTGAAATAACGCTCCTCCGCGGCGGCAACCTGCATGAGGAACGTCTGCCCTTCCGTCCTGCGCGAACGAAAACCATATTTCGCGTAGTTCGAATAGGCGAGCACCGAAAGGATCGCGATGATCGCCACGACGATCATGAGCTCGAGCAGAGTAAATCCCTTGTTGTGAAGTATCTTCATTGTCTGCTCCAGTCCTACATCTGATTCAAGAGTTCGTTCCATGAGGATCGCCGCCATATCGGCGTCAACCCGTTGAACTGTGGCGGCGTACCCCCGGTTCCTTGCATGCCGGGCAGAATCACCTTGCCGCCGCCGAGCATGGAAATCAGGCTCAAGCCACCGACCGCCGGCGGATTCGACACCGTAAATCCGACGGTTGCCGAGGTAGCGCTCGCGGAAGTGGGCGCCGGTGATAGCGGCGGACCACCGCTGCTCGCATCAATAGCCATGACCGCGCCCGATCGGCCAGGAATGCACGGGTCATTGTTCTGTCCCGGGATGAGACTCGTCAGCAGGGCGACGCCTGCGCTGTACAACGGCGACGCAGTCGCAACGTCACGTTCACCGAGCACCCCGGAAACATTGAGCGGAATCATCCAGCCACGCGAGTTGGTCACGGTGGTCGCGGCATAGGGCAGCGAGCGAACTCCCGAAGAGTCCTGGGTCAGCAAGCGAACGTTCAAGTTGCCTTCCTGGATCGGATAGTTCGTCGACCCCGTGCCATAGTCGCGGATGCCGAAGAAGTGCTGAGTCTGCGGCGTGCTCGACGTGCTGTTGTCGGTAGCGCCGAGATACTGCCCCGAGCCGAATACCCAAACGACGCTTCCGGTCACGGAGTCGGGGAAAGCGACCGGCATCACAGTGATCGGCTCGCAGCCGAGGCCGTTGACGTTGCTCGTGCCACACGGACTCGTGTTGCCGTACGTCTGGAACATCAGGTCAGTCTTGGCTGCCCACTTGGTCGGGTCGGGATCGCTGAGATCGAAGCGCCACAGGTTGCCTGCGAGGTCACCGGCCACGGCGACGTCGTCGACCTGGTCCGAACCAAAATCGACGACGCTCGGCGTACTCAGGCCGTAGCTCGTATACCCGGTCTTGGTCGGAATCTTCGCAATCAGGCTGCCGTCATCCGCGTTCAACACCCAGAGATACGTCTTGGCGTTCGCGGCGGCGGTGGCGCCATTCGCGGTGTCGGTGGCCGAGTGCGAGTTGGCCACGCAGGTCGCCGATCCGTTGCCGGCGGGCAGACATACTGGGAAGTTGCCGCTCGTCACGAGCACGACCCAGGTGCCGCCGACCGGCGCCGACGCCGTTGCGAGGCCATGGCACGGCGCGCGGTTGCAGTGCAGGCGCGCGATGTTCGCGGTGGCATATGAGTAACCGAGATCCGGGTCTTGCGTGCTCGTGAATTCCCACTTGAACTTGCTGGCCGCTGCAGACTCCGACGCGGGTGCCGACGTATCGGTCACATCGAGCATGTAGACGCCACGCCCGCCCAGGCGAAGCCCGCCGACGAGGACCGTCTTCCAGGCGCCACCGATGAATACGTCCTGCGTGGTCGGCGAATCGTCGACCGAAACCACGAGGCCGCCATTCGCAGGATTCGTCATCTGCACGAGCTGCCCGTTGGCATAGAGCGTGTTGGGCACGTAACCCCAGACTTCACTGCCACTGGCGGCATCGAAGGCATGCAGCATTCCGTCGTTTGCACCGACGTATACCATTGGGTTGCGGGTCAGGTTGTTGTGTACGAAGGCCTCGTACGTCGTGCCACTGGCCGCGGCCACCTGTTCGGGGCTGCCGATAGGATAGATGTCCTGCCAACCGGCACTCGGGGCGCCTTCATATATGGCCTGCGAATCGATGATTGCACCGAGGACTGACGTGCGCGGACGGAAAATCGTGGGATTGGTCGACGAGGAAGTCGCCACGGTTTCGTTCGTACGCACACCGCGCAGATAACTGATGCGCGACTGGCCATTCGCATCCTGCGTGCCATTGGGCACGCCGGTCGAGGCGTTGACGATGGCACCGGTCGTCGTGTCCGGCCAGGTCGAGGTCGGATCGAGATTCATCGCGAGCTGCTCGTTTGTCCCGAGGCTCGCCCACTGGAACGGAACGCCCGTCAGCGTGTTCGGCCAACCCGTCGAAGTGAACAACTTTCTGTTCGACGGAGACTGAGCGGTGACCGTCGAGCCCGTGGCCACGCACACGCCGCCCGTGAGCAGGCAGCCCGCATCCCAGGAAGGGCTGCCCAATGGCGCGCCGGTATTCGGATCGAGGTTCTGCTTGTAGAGGTAGCCAACCCAACCGCTGCTATTGTAGCCACCCTGATAGGCGACCGATCCCTGATTCAGAATCGAGCTGTTCACCGACTCCGAAACCGAGCTGCCGCTGCGCGCAATGATGTTGCTGATGATCTTCGTGAGGCGATTGATCAGGGTCTGCGGGTTGGTTGCCACGAAGAACTGGCCGCGCGAGTCGAGCGCTGCGTGCCAGAGATCGTCGATATTGGGCGGTATGCCCGAGCCCGTGCCGTTCGGCTTCGGCCAGCCGATGCTGCCACTCGAATTCGCTACGCCCTTGCGCAGCGCGCAGCCGTCGTCATTCGAAGTCGTCGCGCTGTTCTGGCAGTCGGTATTGGTCGAATTGACCAGGTTGCCGAACGCGCCGAGGGTTACCGCGAACTGGACCAGATGCGGCCAGGTCGCAGGATCGTTCACCGGGTTCCAGAAGACTTCCGGCGTGGCACCCGGGTTGGCCGGGTTCACGGTCGCGGACGAAGTCGCAATACCCGTCGAAAGGTCAGGGAAGTAAGACGGAACGGAGTCGGTCGTGTAGTTGGCGTTGCCGACCGTCGAGAAGTCGGGGCGCAGATTGGTGGCCCAGTAGTAGAACGCGATATCCGAGAAGGACGAACTTCCGTCACCATCAGTCGTCCATGCACCGGAGCCCGTGGCATGGGCGTACAGCTGGGACACCGCGTCGGTCGGCTTGTATTGCGTGATGCCCGAAGGGTTGGACGGCAACGACTGCACGCTCTGCGTGCTGAACGCAGTAGGCGGATTCGCCGTCGGCGAGTTGTACAGACCGTCGGTCATCATCAGATGAAAGTTCTGCCGACAAGCGAGTTCGCGTCCACCGGCTCCCTGAGGCTGCCAATAGGGATCGCTCAGCGGCGCGCTCGCACTCTTGCCGCGCTGGAAGAAACTGCCTGCTCGCAGCAGAGCCGTACGCGTGGGCGTGGAGCCGCCTGCCTTCGCGTTGTAAATCCAGTTGAAGAATGCCTGTCGCCAGGTGTTGTTGCCCGTGGCGGAGTCAGAGCTGTCCGTGGTCGTGAACGACGTCGTGTCGTCGAGCTCCACGATGCGCTGAGACGTCGGAGACGTCGTCCCGGTCGTCGCGGGCCAGTTCTTCGTCGAGTTGTTGCCGAGGTTCTGCCAGGTCACGCGGATGTTGGCCTTCTGCGGCGTACCGAGGACGCCGAACACGCGTGACAACGCCGTCCTCGCCATCTGGCTGCGCGTGCGGTAGTAGGCATACCAGTTGGCGAAGTTCTGGTACTGACTGCTCGGTACCGGCACGGCCTCCCAATTGGATGCGGTGTAGAGCGCCGTCAACGAAGTGCTCGTGAACTTGCCGTATGCGTCCAGCGTGATCGCCGTGCCGCAGTTCGGCGAAGCCTGCGCGCCGCTGGTGCCGCAGGCGAGTTTGTAGCGGTAGTAGTACGGGCCGCCGTTCGGATACGTGACTGACGTGCCGTCGCTCAGCGTATGCGACGCGCCATCCATCGGGCTGAGGTTCGGGTACGTGAGTACATAGTCCGAGTCGCTGTTCTGCACGGTGGTGCCGGTTCCGCATTGCCAGCGAAGGTCGGCCTTGCAGACTTTCGAGGAACCGGAGCCGGAGCAGGCGCAGACGCTGCTGGAATACGAACCGCAGGTCGCAGAAGAACCTGAGCTCACGGTCGTGAGCCCGCCAATCAAGTTCGCAATATTGGCGTCATTCGAGCTGCCGTTGACGTCGGTATTGTTCTCGTAGGTGGCAGTCGTCGCTGCGGTCGTCGCGTTCCACGGACGGCTCACGGCGACGCCGTCGACCCACACCTTCGCGAGCGTGGCGTCGGCGGCGACAAACAGACTTCCGTCCTCCTTCATCGGTGGCGCGTAGGTCGTATTCGGGTTGTAGTAGACGCCGTTCATCGCGATCGCGCGCATCGTCCTGTCGCTTGTCGAGGAGCTGCGATGGTCGGGATCGACGACGTTGGAACAGCGCCACGGACCGGACCAGTTCGAGGTGGCGGTCTTTTGTGGCGGGAAATCTCCCATCACCGTCTGCGCCATCGATCCGGAGTCGTCGAAGGTCACATAGATGTTCGGATTCACGCCGACGGAGACGTCGGGCGGCGCGCTCGAGAGATCGGGCGGAAAGTTCGGCGCGATGACGCTGGCCTTGGCGCTGCCGTAGGCAAAAGCGAGCAGCGCAATCGCCGAGGCTGCGCGTTGAAGCATCGCGGAAGGAAAATTCGGTAGGAGAGTCATGTGATCGGCCTTTAGAACGAAGGCGGAAGAGCGATGTAGTTGCTTTCGGTAGCGCTGATGGCGCCCGCGTTGCCGCCCGTGGAGCGCGCAGTGATGCGATAGGCGTACAGAGTCTGGCTTCCACCCTGCCGTGACCCGCCATTGAGGCGTCCGCCACCCTCGATGCTGCTCGGCGCGCCAGGCGGCAATACCTTGCCGAGTTCTTCCATCAGATAGCGCGGCTGGTTCGCGAGTGCGGCGGACGCGCGCGAATTGGTCATGCCGGTAAGCGTGAGGGTCGAGAACGCCGTACCGCCGTCACTGGTGCCGAGCCAGCCCCTCGCATTGCGAAACGCGTTGACCACAGGGCTCACGGCCATGACGCCGGACGAGTTGCTGACCTGATAGCAGAAATCGTCGCCGCCGGTCGCCCCGCAGTGCAGCTTGTTCGAAGTCGTATTGTTCGACTTGTTCCAGATGGTCCACTCGACGCCGCGTTGCGCGGTTTCGGCACCCATCAGCGCGAGTTGGCTGTTGTGCATACCACCGGTCATGCGTTCCTGGAGGACCGACGTGCTCGACGCCGTCAGCCCGAGCAATGTCAGCAGGACGAGGAAGACCAGAGCGACGAACAGCACTGCGCCGCGCTGATGGCGCGCACCCGAATTGTTCGAGTTGAATTCGCGTTTCACAAGAACACGCTTCACCAGGACACGTTTCATAAGAGCAGGTTTCATAAGATGTACCGAACCGCAATCAAGGGTTGAAATTACGCACGGACGTCAACGAGACGAATTCGCGTCGCATCATGGTTCCCGACGGCAATCCCGACGGCATTGTGGCTGCGGGAGCCGCCGGCGTTCCCGACCCGTTGTACTGGTAAACCATTTCATCTGGCGCCAGGTCCGAGTTGTTGACGCTATCGGCGAGCAGATGCGTTTCGATGCTCTTGACCGAGCGCCACAGGCAGTCCGGCTCGACCACGCCGAAAATATTCTGCACATACTGCGCAGGCGGCGACGGGCAGGTAGCGGCACTGCTGTTGCCCGACACGTCCGTGGCTGTGAGGTATTGTGTGGTGCCGTCCGACTTCTGAATACCAAACAGGAAGTTCAGTTGTTCGATGCCCTGGACGAGTTCGGCATCGGTGCGGTGGGCCGTCGCTCCCGGCGTTCCGGTGTTGTCGGCCTCGGTACGCATCAGCGCGGGGATGAAGCGACCCGCCGTTACCGGATCGGCATCGAGCCGCAACCAGTAGGTGACGGTGATGAAATTGCGGCTGAAGTTGTACAGACGCACCTCGCCGCTGCCAGGACACGCGACCTGATCGCCGGTGTGCAGGAGATTGGTCGGCGTCAACGTGGTGCCGGAGACATTCGCCTGAAAAATGGCCGCATCGCCGCTGCTGCTGGAGATCATTGCCAGATCGCCCGAGACGAAGTTCGACGCAGGGCTCGGATAGGAACCGCCTGTGTTCGGCGTCAGACTCAGGTTCACGAGAAACGGACCGCCGGCGCAATTCGGGGTCACCTCGCCGCTGTTCGACGACCACCCTTGCGAGTTGAGGTAGCGCATGCTGAGAACATCCGCTCCCTTGACCCGTCCGCCATCCGTCGCCGTCGAGATGGAAGGAAGGTAGGCGGGAACGGTGTTCGGAGAGCACGAGGACGATGCGCAGGTGTAGCCCTGCAGGAAATAGCGGGGACTCAGCGGCCATGACGTATTTGTGGCAGGCCAAGTGGCCGGCGCGTTCAAGGTGGCATCGGGAAACGGAACGCCGGTCTTGACATAAACGTTCGGCGCGAGCGAAAAATTCACGGCGCCATTGCTGCCCGCGGCCGAACTCGAGTATCCGGCCATGCTCATCAGTCGACGCGACGCAAGGCGCAGGTCGTAGTTGAGCTTCGTAATGGCGAACCGTCCGTTCTCCTGCATCTCGGCCATCGACTGCTGAACGCGGTTGGTCTTGTTCAGCGCGCCGAACAGCGTCACGAGACCCACGCTGACGAGCAGGCCGAGCGTCGTTGCAATCATCACCTCAAGCAGCGTGAATCCCGATACGCGGCTGCGATTTCTTGCTTCGAAATGGCGTACTGGCAGGTTCATGGCTGGAATACCCAATCGAAGATGTCTGGAGCGGCAGCCTGGGCGGCTGTCTGGCCGTTGATGGGCAACTGCGTCCAGGAGATCTCGATCTCGCAGGTCTGCGCGTACGGCGGCAGGGTGAGCAGCTGATCGCTGGTCGGGATACTGCCCGGTGTCACGCATGAAATCGCAACGCCCGGATTCGGCAGAAACGTCAATAGCTGGTTTTGGAAGGTTGCGAGGTCGCGCGCCGCCGTTCCCGCGTAGTCGCAGGGGCTTGCACTCGTACACATCGTGGTCGTGCTGGTGAAGGTGGCTGCGGCGGGCGCGGCCGGCGGAGTCGTAATCGTATTCTTCGCGTACCCACCCTTCCAGAGCGCGAGGGGATTTGCACGCATGCGGTCAGCCATGGCCTGCGCCATGAACGTGGCCTGCGTTCTCAGGTAGGCGCTATGGTTGGTCTTGACGGACATCGTCAGCAGCGCAGCGATGCCCATGAGGCCGAACGTAAAAATAAGGACGGCTATCAACACTTCGAGCAGTGTGAATCCGTCGGCAGCAGGAAGACGTCGCATTTTGACCTCGATCAGCAACTGGGCGCGGCAGGCGAACCTGTCGCATTCATTTGGCTGCGGATTTCACCATTGCTCAGCACGGTGACGTGCTGCGCGCGTGTGACATCTGCGTCAGGTCTGTTTACGTTGATGTCAAACCCGGTCGCACCGCTCAGAAACCCCGAGGAGTTGTACACGACGGCAGCGCTGGATCCACCACCGGTGGTGTTCCCGCATACCGAATAGGTGCTCGGCGCTCCCCCCTGCCGGCTGATCGTCGTCGCAAACGTACCGTCGAATGCCGTATCGGCAACGACAGACCAGCCGCTATTCCAGGAACTGCCCCCGCTGGCGCTCAGCACCTTGACCTGGGTTCCGCGACGCACAGCCTCGGAACGCGCAGTATTGAGCGAGTAGCTCAGCGCGTTCGAGAGCTCTTTGACATTGCCCCTTATCGTCATCTCGCGAAAACTCGGGGCCGCCAACATGAGCAAAACCACGCCGATCGTGATCGTGATCATGAGTTCGATCAAGGTGACGCCCCGCTGAGTGCTGGGCACATGAAAAGTACCGGGATGCACGTCACAACCTCGCAATGATTGGCCGGCAACAAAAGAATCAGCCGGCAAAGCCCCAATGAAGGGCAAATCCTATGGGAAGATTCCGCCGACCGACAAGAAAAGGCGGGCGCGAGGTAGAAAAGCGCAGATAAACGGCTGGTTCTTTTCGCCAAATCAGCCCACGAGACGCGCGCGCAGCTCTTTTGGCAGAGCGAAAGTCACGTTCTCGGGGTCGCCCGACAGCTCCCTGACGGTCGTACCACCCCACTCGCGCAGACGTGCGATCACGCCCTGCACGAGCTCCTCGGGGGCCGAAGCGCCTGCGGTAACGCCGATACGCCTTCGGCCAGCGAGCCAGGCGCGATCGATGTCGTCTTCGCCGTCGATCAGGTAGGCGGGCACACCCTGCTTTCCGGCGAGCTCGCGCAGACGATTGGAATTGGAACTATTCGGCGAGCCGACGACGAGCACGAGATCGCACTCCTGGCCGAGTTTGCGCACCGCGTCCTGGCGGTTCTGCGTGGCGTAGCAGATGTCGTCGTGGCGCGGGCCGACGACGTCGGGGAAGCGCGTGCGCAGTGCATCGATGACGGCTTTGGTGTCGTCGACCGACAACGTCGTCTGCGTGACGTAGGCGATTTTCGCAGGGTTGCGCGGAACGAGCTTGGCGATGTCGTCGGGCGTTTCGACGAGATGGATCTCGCCACTCGCGTCGGCCGCATTCCACTGGCCAAGTGTGCCTTCCACTTCGGGATGCCCGGCGTGGCCGATCAGCACGACGTCGAAGCCGGTTTTCGCGTAGCGCGCGACCTCGATGTGCACCTTCGTCACGAGCGGGCAAGTCGCATCGAACACGCGCAGGTCGCGCGTCTGCGCCTGCACGCGCACGGCTTGCGAAACGCCATGAGCACTGAAGATGACCGTCGCACCGTCGGGCACTTCATCGAGCTCGTCGACGAAGATCGCGCCGCGCGCGCGCAGGCCGTCGACGACGAAACGGTTGTGCACGACTTCGTGACGCACGTATATCGGTGCGCCGAACGATTCGAGGGCACGCTCGACGATCTCGATCGCGCGATCTACGCCGGCACAGAAGCCGCGGGGGTTGGCGAGAAGAATATCCATGGGGCGATTATCGCGCGATAGTGAGCCGGCTGCAGCTTTCGAGTTTGGGACGGTCGGGGCGAATCGCAATGATTGTGGATCGCATACCGTCCACGCGTTGTCGTCGCGTTTGCCGGCGATTCGGCTAGCGTCCGACCTTGCCGCCCGAGCCTTGGCTGCCCGAGAAGAGGCCGAACCACAGCAGCAGCACTGCCCCGACGCTGATCGCAGAATCGGCGAGGTTGAACGCCGGGAAGGACCACGTCCGATAGTATACTTCTATAAAATCGGTCACCTGGCCGACGCGCACGCGATCGATGAGATTGCCGAGTGCGCCGCCGATCACGAGGGCGATCGGCATCGCGTTGCGCCAGTCCTCTCGCGGCAGCGTCGACAGCCAGCGCGTCAGCACCGCGCTTACCGTGACCGCGAGCGCGGAGAACAGCCAGCGCTGCCAGCCGGCCTGGTCGTGCAGGAAGCTGAAGGCGGCGCCCGTGTTGAACGCGAGCGTCCAGTTGAGGAGCCCAGGGATCACCGGCTGCGGCACGTAAGGCTCGAGCGCCTGCAGCACGAAATACTTCGTCAGCTGATCGGCCGCGATCACGACGAGCGACAGCAGGAGCCAGGGCAGCGCGCCAGCACGCCGGGACGGAATGCGCTCCATCAGAAGTAGTGCCGCTGCTCGCCGGGGCCGTCGGGCAGGTTCGAGACGCAACGGCCGCAGATTTCCGGGTGCGCGGGATCGACGCCGACGTCGGGGCGGTGATGCCAGCAACGGATGCACTTGGGATCCTCGCTGGCCTTCGCCATCAGACGAACGCCAACCGGATCGGTGCTGCCGGCGCCCGTGATCGACCAGTTTTCGAGTACGCCACCCTGCTCTGCAGCTTTTCGGTCTGCATCCGCGTCCGCAGAAAGCTGGGCCTTCGACGTGATGAAGAAGAATCGCAATTCGTCCGCAACCGACGCGAATCGCGGCATTTGCTCATCCGGAAGAAAAACCGTCACTGCGGCATCAAGCGAGCCACCGATCTGCTTCTGCGCGCGCATGCTTTCGAGACTCGTCGACACCCCACGTCGCAACTCGAGCAGCGTCGCCCAAAACTGCCGTTGTTCTGGCGAACCTTGCAGCGCCTCAAGACCGTCGTAGAACGTCTCGAACAGCACAGAGCCATCGCGTTTGCCTGGAATGTTCGGCCAGATTTCCTCGGCCGTGAACGACAGGATCGGCGCAAGCCAGCGCACCATCGCTTCGAGGATGTGGAACATCGCACTCTGCGCGCTGCGCCGGCCGTGGCTGTCCGGCTGCATCGTGTAGAGGCGGTCTTTCGTGATGTCGAGATAGAGCGAGCCGAGTTCGTTCGTGCAGAAATTCTGCACGCGCTGCACGATGTCGGGATAGTCGTAGCGCGCATAGGCCGCGACCACGGCCTGCTGCACGTCGTACGCCTGCTGCACGGCCCATTGATCGAGCAGCAGCATGTCCTTGACCGCGACGAGATGCTTGGCCGGATCGAACGCCGCCGGATTGCCGCCCGCAGCGGCCGTCGTCGACAGATTGCCGAGCAGGAAGCGCGCGGTGTTGCGGATGCGCCGGTAGGCATCGGCGACGCGCTTGAGGATCTCGTCCGACAGCGCCATCTCGTTGCGGTAATCGGCCGAAGCGATCCACAGGCGCAGGATGTCGGCGCCGTAGTTCTTCATGACGTCCTGCGGCTCGATGCCATTGCCGAGCGACTTCGACATCTTGCGGCCCTGCGCATCGACCGTGAAGCCGTGCGTTAGCACTTCGTCGTAAGGCGCCTTGCCGTGCATCGCGACCGAGGTCAGCAGCGACGAATGGAACCAGCCGCGATGCTGGTCCGAGCCTTCGAGATACATGATCTTGTCGCCCGGACCGTGCTTGAGCTCGGGACGCTGGTCGATCACGCAGAAATGCGTCGTGCCCGAGTCGAACCACACGTCGAGGATGTCGGTGACCTTGTCGTAGTGATCGGCATCGTCACCGAGCAATTCGCGCGCGTCGAGCGCGTACCACGCATCGGCGCCGGCCTTCTCGACGCGCTGCGCGACCTGCTCCATGAGCTCGACACTGCGCGGATGCGGTTCGCTCGTGGATTTGTGGATGAACAGCGCGATCGGCACGCCCCACGTGCGCTGGCGCGAAATGCACCAGTCCGGCCGATCTTTGATCATGCCGTAGATGCGTTCCTCGCCCCAGGCCGGATACCAGTCGACGTCGTCGCGGATCGCCTTGAGCGCACCCGCGCGCAAGCCCGCGGTCTCCATGCCGATGAACCATTGCGGCGTCGCGCGATAGACGACCGGCGTGCGGTGACGCCAGCAGTGCGGATAGCTGTGGGTGATCTTCGCGGTCGCGAGCAGCACGCCGCGTTCGCGCAGGATGTCGACGATCGCCTCGTTCGCCTTCCAGATGTACTGTCCCGCGACGAGTTCGGTGTCGGGCACGTAAACGCCGGTCGGGCCGAGCGGGTTGACCATCGCGAGCTTGTACTCGCGCGCGACGTTGAAGTCCTCGACGCCGTGCGCGGGTGCGGTATGCACGGCGCCGGTGCCGTCGTCGGTCGTGACGTGGTCGCCGACGATCAGCGGAATCTCGCGCGCATAGAACGGATGGCGCAGCCTGACGAGGTCGAGCCCCGCGCCCTTGATGTGGCCGAGCACGACGGGATTCTCGATGCCGTAGCGCTGCGCGACCTTCTCGAGCAGCAGCTGCGCGACGACGAGGAAGACGCGGTGGCCATCGCGCATCGGGCCTTCGACGAGCACGTAGTCGATGTCGGGGCCGAGCGTGACCGCGATGCTCGCGGGCAGCGTCCACGGCGTCGTCGTCCAGATCGGCACGGAAACAATGTCGCCCTCGCCCACGCTCGCGCCGAGCTTCGCCGCGAGCGCGCCCGGATCGAGCGCGTCGTACGCGACGTCGACGGTAGTCGACTGCTTGTCCTGATATTCGATCTCGGCCTCGGCGAGCGCCGAGCCGCAATCGAAGCACCAGTACACGGGCTTGAAGCCGCGCCAGATGTGGCCACGCTCATACACCTTCGCGAGCGCGCGGATTTCGTCGGCCTCGAACTTGAAATCCATCGTGACGTACGGTCGGCTCCAGTCGCCGAGCACACCGAGACGCTTGAAGTCGGTACGCTGCAGATCGATCTGCTTCGCCGCGTATTCGCGGCACAGCTTGCGGAACTCGGCGGCGTCGACCTTGACGCCGACCTTGCCGACCTTCTTCTCGACCGCGACCTCGATCGGCAGGCCATGGCAGTCCCAGCCAGGTACATACGGCGAGCGCAGGCCGGCCATGAGCTTCGACTTGACGACGATGTCCTTGAGAATCTTGTTGACCGCGTGGCCGAGATGAATCGCGCCGTTCGCATATGGCGGCCCGTCATGCAGGATGAACGCATACTTGCGCGCGGCCGTGTGCTTCTGGATCTCGCCGTAACGGTCGCTCTTCTCCCACTCCGCGAGCATGCCGGGCTCGCGCTTGGCGAGATCGGCCTTCATTGCAAAGTCGGTCTGCGGCAGGTTGATCGTGTTCTTGTAGTCGATGCTCACTTCTTCTCTCCAGTCGCCACCGTCGTGCGGCGACTCAAATTCTTCAGTTCCGATTTGCACGACGCGATTCAGCCTCAGGACCCGCGGCATCTACGTCGTGCAGTTGGCGGATCGTCTCGCCTCCGCGCCCAATCTTCGCCGCGCGAAACACAATCTCGCCGCGTGCGTGTTGACGATCCTCCAACGCGCACCCGCGGCGGCGCAGCGCGAAAACCGCCGAAATCTCTAGCAACCCAGAATCGCGCGAGCCTGTGCGGCGTCCGCGTCGATCTGCTTCACCATCGCGTCGAGGTCGGCGAACTTCTCCTCATCGCGCAGCTTTTCCACAAATTCCACTTCGATACGTTTTCCATACAGATCGCCGTCGAAGTCGAACAGATGTGCTTCGAGCAGCGGTTCCTTGCCGTTGACCGTCGGCCGCACGCCGAGGCTCGCCACGGCCGGCATCGCTTGCGCGCGCACGCCGTGCACGCGCACCGCGAAGATGCCGTCGACGGGCGACGTGCGCCGACCGAGCCGCAGGTTGGCAGTCGGATAGCCGAGCTTGCGGCCGAGTTGCTGGCCGCGAATCACGTGTCCACCGATCGCAAATGGACGTCCGAGCCAGCGCGCGGCGAGTGCGAAACTTCCGCCCGCGAGCGCCTCGCGGATCGCCGAACTCGAAATCCGCTCGCCCTCGAGCACCACCGGTCCGAGCGCGTTCGCGCTGAATCCGAACTCCTGCCCGAGCTGCGTGAGCAACGCAACGTCGCCGCCACGCGCATGCCCGAAACGAAAGCCTTCCCCGACCCACACTTCTTTCGCATTGAGCCGCGCGACGAGCACGCGCTCGACAAATTCCCTCGCCGGCATCGCCGCGAGTGCCGCGTTGAAGCGCGGCAGCAACAGGCGATCGACCGCAGCCTCGACGAACTGGCCAACCTTTTCGCCGGTGCCCGACAGCCGCGGCACCTTGCGCGCATGCGCGAAAAACTCGCGCGGCAGCGGCTCGAAGCTCACGGCCACCGCCGCGAGGTTCGTCACCCGCGCCCGCTCGGTTATGCGCGACAGCACGGCGCGATGGCCCAAGTGCATGCCATCGAATGCGCCGATGCAGACCACGCTGCCGCCTGGCGCCAGACAAGGCCCGCCGACGTCCCGAAACAAGCGATTCATCGGCTCGAGTATAGCGACTACGCTGCGATGCACAAAGCCGCTCGGCGGGCTCTCTTCGTCGTCCGACGCCGGCAGTTCAACGCCCGCGCAGATCGCGCGGCCGCAGACCGAGCGCATAAAGCGAACCGACGTAGGCGAAGGCCGCCGCGGTGATGATCGCCGCGAGATGCCATGCGCGTTCGCCGATACGCGCCTGCGTCCATTCGGGCCATAGATAGAGGCCGGCGACGATCGTCCCGACCAGAACGAGGCAGGCGATGGTGAGACGCCGCACGTGCACCCGCCATTCCGCCCCATGTGCGCCCGCGTCGCGCATGCCCGCAACGTACGCGCTCGCATCGGGCCCGCTCGCATCGCGCATGTAGATGCCGTCGCGGCGAACGCCGCGCCAGAGCAACCAGAGGTTGAGGTAGCTCGCGACGCTGCTCGCGAGCGCGATGCCCAGGTGCAGTCCTGGTACCGCAGCGATGCGCGCAAGCAGCCCGCCCTCGCCCGCCGTGTCGCCGTGCCAGGCGAAGAACAGCGCGCCGACGAAGAGCAGGTTGAGTCCCATGTTGGCGATCATCGCCGCGACGCCCGCGCGCACGGGCGTCTTCGTGTCCTGACGTGCGTAGAACGCCGGCGCGAGCACCTTCACGAGCGCAAAGGCTGGCAGGCCGAAGCTCAGCGCGGCGAGACTCAAGCCGACCATGTCGACGTCGTGCGCGGTGAACTTGCCGTGCTGGAACAGCGTCGCGACGATCGGCTTGGCCAGCAGCACGAGGCCGAGCATCGCCGGAATCGAGATCAGCAGGGTCGTGCGCAGGCCCCAGTCGAGCGCACGCGAGAAGCCCTGGCGGTCGGTGTTGACGTGATGCCGCGACAGGCTCGGCAGGATCACGGTGCCGAGCGCGACGCCGAACACGCCGAGCGGAAATTCGAGCAGGCGATCGGAGTAGCCTAGCCAGCTCTGCGAGCCGACGATCAGGAACGAGGCGATCAGCGTGTCGAGCAACAGGTTCACCTGCGCGACCGACGAGCCGAACAGCGTCGGGATCATGAGCTTGAGAATGCGACGCACGTCCGGGTGCGACCAGCCCCAGCGCGGCAGCGCGAGCAGATCGAGTGATCGCAGCGCCGGCAACTGCAGCAGCAGCTGCAGGACGCCCGCGACGAGTACCGCCCAGGCCATCGACGAAATCGGCACAGCGAAGTAGCGACTGAACCACCACGCGCCGGCGATCATGCACAGATTGAGGATCACCGGCGTGACCGCCGGCAGCGCGAAGCGATGGAAACTGTTGAGCACGCCGCCCGCAAGCGCCGTCAGCGACACGAGCATGAGGAACGGGAACGTGATGCGCAGCAGATCCGCCGTCAGGCGGAACTTCTCGGGCTGCTCGAGCGCGGAGCCCGGCGCGAAGATCGTCGTGAGCTGGTCCGCGCCGAGCACGCCGAGCGCCGTGACGACGAGCAGAATGCCGCCGAGCGTGCCCGACGTGCGGCTGACGAGTTCGCGCAGCTCGGCGTGCGTGCGCTTCTCCTTGACCTCGGTGAGCACAGGCACGAACGCGGTCGAGAAGGAGCCCTCCGCAAACAGGCGGCGCATGAAATTCGGAATGCGGAACGCGACGAGGAATGCGTCGGTCATCCAGTTCGCGCCGAACACGCCCGCGATCACCTGTTCGCGCACGAGACCGAGCAGGCGCGAGATGAACGTCATCGCGCTGAATGAAAACATCGAGCGTAGCAGGCTGGGTGGCTTCACGCGCGCAGCGCCTGCGCCGCGCGCGGAACCGTGGCCGCTCGCGGGAACAGCGAATGCCGTCCGAGGCAGGCGCCGTCGCCTCCGGCCAGCGGTCCGCGGCCACCAATCGCAGCAACACGCGACCGCCGCGAACTACCGGGCGCGGTTTCGTAACGGTTTCGACGACGGGCGCGGTCGTCTACGCGAGGAGAACCGCGTCCGCCAGCCTGCTGCGGCTCCCGGCGAATTGAGGCGAGCGCATGGGCGCGAGGGCTCGGTTCGGCGAGTTTCGCGCATACATTGACGCAACTCCGCGCAAACCCTACAATTATGCCCCTTTTTCCGCCCCCGACGAGCGATTCGCAGAATGGCTCCGGTACCGGGACGTTTGCGTGCAAACCGCGGCGGGATAGCCGGTTTTGCAAACCATCATTTACACCTACTGGAGTTCTACTTTGGCCAACATCAAATCCGCGAAGAAGCGTGCGCGTCAGGCAGTCAAGCGCAACGCCCGCAACTCGAGCGCGCGCTCTGCGTTGCGTACCGCCGTCAAGAAGGTCGTCAACGCGATCGCCGCGAAGGACAAGACCGCCGCTGAGGCCGCCTACAAGGCCGCCGAGCCCGTGCTCGACCGTTCGTCGAGCCGCGGCCTGATCCACAAGAACAAGGCGTCGCGCCATAAGGCGCGCCTGAGCGGACACATCAAGGCGCTGTAAGCGTCTGGTTGTACCCGCAAGAAAGCCGGCGCAAGCCGGCTTTTTTGTTGCCCGATTTCTTGTCGCCTGATCTGCGGCGATGCACGGACGGACTCGAGCGCGGTTCGAAGAGGGCGCCCAAGATAGTCCGATTGGTGGCTGGGGATTCGGCCGCAGTACGGCCGCCGCGCTTCGACGCCTTGCCCGACCCGCGGATTCCGACGCCTCCACGCACGCCGCGCGCATCAGGCGTCGGCACTCCGCGACAACTCGGCGGCTTCGGCCTTGAGGCGGTCGAAGAAATCCTGGATCTTGAGGCAGACGGGCCAGGTGCCCTCGCGCGCGATCGCGGAGACGACGAACCACGGTTCTTTCCACTTGAGCTTGCGCACGAGCGCCTTCGCGAGCTTCTCGCGCTCGTCCTCGGGCAGGAGGTCGGCCTTGTTGAATACGAGCCAGCGCGGGCGCGCCAGCAGCTCGTCGTCGAACTTCTCAAGCTCGGCCTCGATCGCTCGCACCTGCTCGACCGGGTCGATCTCCTCGTCCAGCGGCGCCATGTCGACGAGATGCAGCAACAGGCGCGTGCGCGACACATGCTTCAGGAACTGGATGCCGAGACCGGCGCCTTCCGCAGCGCCCTCGATGAGACCCGGAATGTCGGCGATGACGAAGCTCTGGTCGGTGCCGATGCGCACGACGCCGAGATGCGGCTGCAGGGTCGTGAACGGATAGTCGGCGACGCGCGGCGTGGCCGCGGAGACCGCGCGGATGAACGTCGATTTGCCCGCGTTCGGAAAGCCGAGCAGGCCGACGTCGGCGAGCACCTTGAGTTCGAGGCGCAGGTCGCGCACGTCGCCCTCCGTGCCCGGCGTCGCCTTGCGCGGCGCGCGATTGACCGAACTCTTGAAGTTGACGTTGCCGGCGCCGCCATGGCCGCCTTCGGCGACCTTGAGCCGCTGCCCGTGCGACGTGAGGTCGCCGATCAGTTCGTCGGTGGCAATATTGATGACGGCCGTCCCCACGGGAACGCGGATGATCGCGTCTTCGCCGGCCTTGCCGGCCATCTGCCGGCCCATGCCATTCTGCCCGCGCTGCGCGCGGAACACGCGCTCGTGGCGGAAGTCGATCAGCGTGTTGAGGCCTTCGTCGGCAACGATCCAGACGCTGCCGCCGTCGCCGCCGTTGCCGCCGTCCGGCCCGCCGAGCGGGATGAACTTCTCGCGACGGAAGCTCACGCAGCCGTTGCCGCCGTTGCCGGCGTGTACGGTGATCTCGGCTTCATCGACGAATTTCATGGCTGCGGACTTGTATTGGGGCTGCTTGCATCAGCGATTGAAGGGAGCGACAGCTTAAGCCGTCTGCCGTGCCGAAAAAACCATGGGGAATGCCGCATCCCGGCAAACCACCCTGCACAAAAACAAAGCCCCGCGCGAGGCGGGGCCCTGTCGAAACGATGACGTGTGGATCAGCCCTTGACGACACTGACCGTGCGGCGGCTCTGCGCGCCCTTCACGCCGAACTCGACTTTGCCATCGACGAGCGCGAACAGCGTGTGGTCGCGGCCGAGGCCCACGCCCGCACCCGGATGGAACTGGGTGCCGCGCTGGCGCACGATGATGTTGCCGGCATTGACGGCTTCGCCGCCGTAGATCTTGACGCCGAGGTACTTCGGGTTCGAATCGCGGCCGTTACGGGTACTGCCGCCTGCCTTTTTATGTGCCATGACTCTTTACTCCTTCTTGCCCGACTTGCCGTTCGAAATCTCGCCGATTTCGATCTCGGTGTAATGCTGCCGATGCCCCATCTGCTTCATGTGGTGCTTGCGGCGACGGAATTTGATGATGCGGATCTTGTCTTCGCGGCCGTGCTTGACGATCTTCGCGGAGACGAGCGCCCCGGCGACGGTCGGCGAACCGACGCTGATGCCATCGCCCGAACCGAGCAGCAGCACCTGGTCGAACTTGACCGCGGCACCGACGTCGCCTTCGAGCTTCTCGACACGCAGGGTTTCCCCCTGCGCCACGCGGTATTGCTTACCGCCTGTAACGATAACTGCGTACATTTTGGATTTCCTTCTGTAGTTATTTTACGAATCCATCCGCGAAATCCGATGGACCCGACCAATCCCTTTTTAGGGAGCCGCGTATCGTAGCAGGGACCTCTTCCGAGGTCAAACAATGACTTGGCGCTGTAAACGGTGTCCAGATGCCGGGCGCACCGGCCGGGATCGACGGCGACGTGCCCCGCGCGAGCCCGCATTTCGGCCACCGGACGCGGCAAATAGATCACTGCGCGCTTCGTCGCCTCGCGTCCGGCATCCCTATCGTTCAGGAACTGTCGGAAAACATTGAAAAAATGGACGGCGCCCGCATCTGTACTGCGCATCGTCGCCGTCTCGCGTCGCGAGACTCCTTTCCGCTCTGCTAAGCGCGTGTGCCGCACCGGCACAACACGTTATAGTACTTCGTTGCCCGAAACCTCCCGCTATGGACACCATCCGCATCCGCGGCGCCCGCACGCACAACCTCAAGAACATCGATCTCGATCTGCCGCGAGACAGCCTGATCGTGATTACCGGACTGTCAGGCTCCGGCAAATCCTCGCTCGCGTTCGACACGATCTATGCCGAAGGCCAGCGCCGCTATGTCGAGTCGCTGTCAGCGTACGCGCGGCAGTTCCTGTCTGTGATGGAGAAGCCCGATGTCGATCACATCGAGGGCCTGTCGCCCGCGATCTCGATCGAGCAGAAGTCGACGTCGCACAATCCGCGGTCGACGGTAGGCACGATCACCGAGGTCTACGACTACCTGCGCCTGCTGTTCGCACGCGTCGGCACGCCGCGCTGCCCCGATCACGGCATTCCGCTCGAGGCGCAGACCGTCAGCCAGATGGTCGACACGACACTGGCGATGGACGCCGAGCGCCGCTACATGCTGCTCGCGCCTGTCGTGCGCGAACGCAAGGGCGAGCATCTTCAGGTGTTCGAGCAGCTGCGCGCGCAGGGTTTCGTGCGCGCGCGCGTGAACGGCGAACTGCATGAACTCGATTCGGTGCCGACACTCGCGCTGCGGCAGAAGCACACGATCGAGGCGGTCATCGACCGCTTCCGTCCGAGCGAGGAGATCAAACAGCGCCTCGCCGAGTCGTTCGAGACGGCGCTGCGCCTTGGCGATGGCATCGTGCTAGTCGTCGACCTCGACGACGCCGATGCGCAGCCCGTCGTGTTCTCGTCGCGCTTCTCGTGCCCGATCTGCGACTACTCGCTGCCCGAGCTCGAGCCGCGCCTGTTCTCGTTCAACTCGCCTGTCGGCGCGTGCCCGAGCTGCGACGGCCTCGGCGTGACCCAGGTGTTCGATCCCGCGCGCGTCGTCGTGCATCCGAACCTCTCCCTCGCCGCAGGCGCGATCCGCGGCTGGGACCGGCGCAACATGTACTACTTCCAGCTGATCATGTCGCTCGCGCGGCACTATCAATTCGACATCGACTCGGGCTGGGACACCTTGCCCGAGGACATCCGCAAGGCGATCCTGTTCGGCTCGGGCGATGAGCAGATCACGTTCCGCTATCTCACCGAGACCGGTGGCAGCGTCACGCGCAAGCACAAGTTCGAGGGCATCGTGCCGAACCTCGAACGTCGCTACAAAGAAACCGAATCGCCGGCCGTGCGCGAGGAGCTCGCGAAATTCATCAGCGAGCGCCCCTGCCCCGAGTGCCACGGCCAGCGTCTCAACCGCAGCGCGCGCAACGTCTTCGTCGGCGACAGCAACCTGCCGAAGCTCACGGCGCTGCCGATCGACCAGTCGCTCGACTTCTTCCAGCAGCTCGCGATCACGGGCTGGCGCGGCGAGATCGCCGCCAAGATCGTCAAGGAAATTCGCGAGCGGCTGCGCTTCCTCGTCGACGTCGGCCTCGACTACCTCACGCTGGATCGTCAGGCCGATTCGCTATCGGGCGGAGAGGCGCAGCGCATCCGTCTCGCGTCGCAGATCGGCGCGGGCCTCGTCGGCGTCATGTACGTGCTCGACGAGCCGTCGATCGGTTTGCATCAGCGCGACAACGAGCGCCTGCTCGGCACGCTGACGCGGCTGCGCGACCTCGGCAACACAGTCATCGTCGTCGAGCACGACGAAGACGCGATCCGCATGGCCGACCACATCGTCGACATCGGCCCGGGTGCGGGCGTGCACGGCGGCGAGATCGTCGCGCAAGGCAAGCTCAAGGACGTGCTCGGCTCGAAGCGTTCGATCACGGGCGAGTTCCTCTCGGGCAAGCGCGGCATTCCGGTACCGCGCGAGCGTCGCAAGCCCGACCCGCAGCTGACGCTGCGCATCACGGGCGCGACGGGCAACAACCTGAAGAACGTCGACCTCGAGATTCCGGCGGGCCTGTTCGTCTGCGTGACCGGCGTGTCGGGTTCCGGCAAGTCGACGCTGATCAACGATACGCTGTTCCGGCATACGGCCGCCGAGCTCAACGGCGCGAACGAGAAGCCCGCGCCATTCGAGAAGATCGAAGGCCTCGAACTGTTCGACAAGGTCGTCGACATCGACCAGTCGCCAATCGGGCGTACGCCACGCAGCAATCCGGCGACTTACACCGGACTGTTCACGCCGCTGCGCGAGCTCTACGCGCAGGTGCCCGAGTCGCGCGCACGCGGTTACGCACCCGGACGCTTCTCGTTCAACGTCAAGGGCGGTCGCTGCGAAGCCTGCGAAGGCGACGGCATGATCAAGGTCGAGATGCACTTCCTGCCCGACGTCTACGTGCCCTGCGACGTCTGCCACGGCAAGCGCTACAACCGCGAGACGCTCGAGATTCACTACAAGGGTTACACGATTTCCGACGTGCTCGACATGACCGTCGAAGACGCCTTGAAATTGTTCGAGCCGGTGCCTGCGCTCGCGCGCAAGCTCGAGACGCTCATGGATGTAGGCCTGTCTTACATCAAACTTGGCCAGAGCGCGACGACGCTCTCGGGCGGCGAGGCGCAGCGCGTGAAACTCTCGCGCGAGCTGTCGAAGCGCGACACGGGCCGCACGCTCTACATCCTTGACGAGCCGACGACCGGCCTGCACTTCCACGACATCGAGCAGCTGCTTAGCGTTCTGCATCGCCTGCGCGACGACGGCAACACGGTTGTCGTGATCGAGCACAATCTCGACGTGATCAAGACGGCCGATTGGGTGATCGACCTCGGCCCCGAAGGCGGCCACCGCGGCGGCCAGATTCTTGCGGTGGGTACGCCGGAGCAGATCGCGAAGAACGAGGCCTCGCACACGGGCCGCTTCCTCGCGCGCGTTCTCGGCAACGGCCGCAAGAAGAAGGCGGCATGACGCCGGCACCGCTGTCGCCCACGTCGATGCGCAAGCTCGCGGACGTGCCGATCACGCTGCGCTGGCGCGATCTGGACGCGTTCAATCACGTCAACAATTCGACCTACATGACCTACCTCGAGGAGGCGCGCCTGCACTGGCTGTCGCGTCTCGTCGACAACTGGGACCGCGGCGCCGAGACGCCGATCCTCGCGGCCTCGAATCTCAATTTCCGCCGGCAGATGAACTGGCCTGGCAGCATCGTCGTGCAGTTGTTCTGCGAGCGCGCGGGCAACTCGTCGCTGACGATTGCGCACAGGATCGTCGACGCGACGGAAGAAGGTATCGTCTATCTCGACGGCAACGTCGTCATGGTGTGGATCGATCCGGCCACCGGCAGGCCGGTGGCGCTGCCCGGCTTCATTCGCGCCGCGTGCGCGTGACGCGCGCGAAATTTTCTCGATGACAAAGACTTCCAGTCGCCCTGCACGCGACGCTGCTTCCTGCCGTTGAAGCCACGGCTTTCCCTCGTCCTGCGACCGGCGCTCTCCTTCCCTTTTCGACCCTGGAAGCAAGAGCCTTCACGCGCGCTGCGAACTGACGACAGCGAATCGGGCCGCGGGCGGCATTGGCGCGAACCCGCGCGTCAGTGCGCGCCAACCTGCCCGAACAACGCCTTGCGCTCCTCGTCGGTGAAAGCGGGCGCGCCTGCGTACGGATCCTCGATGCCTTCGTAGACCTTCGCAACGGCCGCGCGCGCGCTGATCGCCTCGAACCAGCGCCGCAGGTTCGGGAAATCGTCGAGGCTCTGGCCGAGGCCGCGATAAGGCCAGACCCAAGGATAGCAGGCGATATCGGCGATCGAGTATTCATCGACGATGAAATCACGGCCGGCGAGGCGTTTGTCGAGGACGTTGTAAAGGCGATGGATCTCGCGGGTGTAGCGATTGATCGCGTAAGGAATCTTCTCTGTCGCGTGCGCGCGGAAGTGACCGGCTTGTCCGCCGAGCGGGCCGAGGCCGGCTACCTGCCAGAACAGCCATTGCACGACCTCGAGCCGCGCCCGTTCGTCGCGTGGAATCAGCCGACCGCATTTCTCGGCCAGGTAAAGCATTATCGCGCCCGATTCGAACATCGGGATCGGCGCGCCGCCGTCGGTCGGCGCGTGGTCGACGATCGCGGGGATCTTGTTGTTCGGCGAGATCGCGAGGAATTCGGGTTTGTGCTGTTCACCCTTCGACAGGCGCACGGGTACGAGCCGGTACGGCAAGTGCGCTTCTTCGAGAAACAGGCGCAGCTTCACGCCGTTCGGTGTGCCCGAGTAGTACAGATCGATCATCTCACGCCTCTGCGAAGAACGACAAAACGCCGCATCACGATATAGACGCACCCCTGCCATCGACAGCGCCGCGTCGTCGCAAACCTCAGGTACCAGATCCGCTCTCGCAGCGCGATTTTCAAGCGGCGCGACGCCCGGAATGCTTTGGCGACGAGCACTGGTCAGACGTCGTGTTCGCTGCTGTCGATGCGAAGCGACTACAATCGGATGCAAGCGATCGCTTCGCTTCAAGGCAGAAAGGAGACGCCACATGCTCGAACTCATTCGCCACGACATGATCGTCGAGTTGCGCCTCGCGCGGCCGCCCGTGAACGCGTTCGATGTCGGGCTAAGTCGCGCCCTGCGCGAGGCAATCGAGGGCGCGCCGAGGGATGGTGCACGCGGCGTGCTGATCTCGGGCCGCCCCGGCATGTTCAGCGGCGGCCTCGACGTCGCGGCCGTCCTGCAACTCGATCAGGCAGGAAAGCTCGCGGATCTCTGGGGCGAGTATTCGAGTCTGTGCCGCACGATTGCCGCTTCAACATTGCCAGTGGTCGCGGCGATCACGGGACACTGCCCTGCAGGCGGTGCGGTGATCTCGACGTTCTGCGATTACCGCGTCATGGCGCGCAGTTCTGATGCCGCCAAGCCCTACCGCATCGGCCTCAACGAAACGCAGGTGGGGCTCGTCGTGCCGGCCGAAGTGCAGACCGGGTTGCGCCGCCTCGTCGGCGCGTATCGCGCAGAACGCCTCATGGTAGCCGGCGCGATGCTCGATTCAGAAGAAGCGTTGCGCGTCGGCTTCGTCGACGAACTCGCCGAACCCGCGCAGGTCGTCTCGCGCGCGCTGGCGTGGCTCGGCAAATTGCTCGCGCTGCCGCCGCAGGCGATGAGCGGCACGCGTCGTATCGCGCGTGCTGCCCTCGTTGCCGAATTCGACGCCCTGCGCTCGGGGGACGTTCACGTATTCGTTCGTGGCTGGTTCACCGATGAATCACGCGCCGTGCTGACGGCGGTGTTGGCGAAGTTGAAGTCGAAATAGCTGCGGACGCAACGCCGGCGAACAATCGCGACGACGAAGGTTCTTCGGCGCCGTCGCGGATTCGGCAACGACCAAGGAATAAAAGCGCGCTCTCGGCGATCTTGGTTGTCGTGGTCAACGAATTCGTCGCCACGTTTCAACCTACCGGAGAGCACAATGTCCATGTCCAAACTCGGTTTGTATTTCGTCGCGGCGATCGCTTGCGCGACTACTTCATCGGTGCAGGCCTTCGCGTTGAAGAATGCCGACGATGCGACGATTGAATCCGCGATCGAAGCACAATTTCGTTCGTGTCCGCTGCTCAGTTCGGGATTCCTCATCGAGACGCAGTCGATCGATCACGTCGTCTATCTGCATGGTTTGGTCGACACGTATCGGGAAAAAATGTTGGCGCAATCGATCGCCAGCCTGACACCCGGCGTCTCACGTGTCGTTAATTCCATCGAGTTGCAGAATCAATAGGATCGTCGTCGGGCAAAGGCCGCCGGCGGCCCTTCGCTCGCTCAGCTCAAAACCAGCCGCGTGTCGCACCGACGCTCGCGCGCACGGCGCCCGGATTCCCTCGCCAATCAGTTCGCGCCTGTCGCGAGCGGCCGGGAACTGTCGCTGATCCAACCGCTCCACGATGGCGCGTAGATGCGCGAGCCGGCGAGGCCGGCATGCTCCATCGCGAGCAGGTTGTGGCAGGCGGTCACGCCCGAGCCGCACGAGTGGACCACCACATTCGGTCGCGCGTCACCGATGATCGCCGCGAACTCCGCGCGCAATTCGCTCGTTGACTTGAAGCGACCGTCGGCACGCAGGTTGTCGGCGAATGGACGATTGCGCGCGCCGGGAATATGGCCCGCAACGGGATCGATCGTCTCGTTCTCGCCGCGGAAACGCGGCGCTGCCCGCGCGTCGAGCAGAACGATGTCGCCGCGATGCTTCTGCAATTCCGCGGTGTAGACGATTTGGCTCGCGTCGTATTCGATCGCGATCGACGTCGGCGTGCGCTGTGCGTCTTCTGCACCCAGCGCACCGCCTTCCGAGCTGACACCGACGATGGGCAAGCCTTCCTCACGCCACGCCTTGAAACCACCGTCGAGCACGGCCGCCTGGGCGGCGCCGACGAGACGCAGCATCCACCACAGTCTCGCGGCCGCGAGCGCGCCACCTGCATCATCGTAGGCGACGACGCGCATCTGCGGCGTCCATCCCCAGCGCGACAGCGCCGCCGAGAAATCAGCCGCATCGGGCAATGGATGACGGCCGACGCCGCGCTTGCCGAGATCGCAGAGGTCGGTGTTCAGATCGGCGTAGGTCGCGCCGGGAATATGTGCCGCCGCATGCTCCCGCGCGCCGCGGCCGACGTCGGCGAGATCGAAGCGGCAGTCGACGACGAGCACGTCGCGCTCGCGGACAAGCGTCGCGAGAGCCTGCGGTGAAACCAGCGTTGCGATGTTCATTTCAGCCTCGGCACGTGCGGGAATGAAAAAGGTGGTTTCGGCGCACCGACAGCTTGCCGGCGCCCCGGCGAGTGGCATTCGCAGGGTACGGCGCCTCAGCGCTCCATGCGCTTGAGCAGATTGAGCAGCATCGCCGCCGTCGCGCCCCAGATGCGTTGCCCGCCGTGCTGATATTCATAGATCTCGCGCTGCTTGCCGCGAAAATTCATGCGCAGCGTATGCCGATTCGACGCATCGAGAAAGAATGCGAGCGGCACTTCGAACACCTCAGCGACTTCGCGCGGATTGAGTGTGACCTTGTAGTCCGCTGCAAGCCAGGCGACGACCGGTATCACGCAGTAGTTCGAAATCGTCTCGAACGCGTCGAGATAGCCGAATGGTTCGACAAGCGCGCTGTCGATGCCAATTTCCTCGTAGGTCTCGCGCAACGCCGCGGCGATCGCGTCGGCATCGCCCGGATCGACACCGCCGCCAGGGAAGCTTACCTGCCCGGCATGCTGCGTCATGTCGTCGTTGCGCCGCGTGAACAACACCGACAATGCGCCGCCGCGTTCGATCAGCGCGACGAGCACGGCGGCCGGTCGGCGTGGGCCGTCCTCGATCAACCCCGCGAGTTCCTCGTGGTTCCAGCCGGGCGCGCTCGGCACGTCCCGGAGCGAACGCACGCTGCGCAGGACGCGATCGCGCTCGCTTTCGTTCCCGGTAGTCACGAGGCTGCATGCCCCGACGCGCGTAGCGGCAAGACGTCGTTCATGATCCGCGTGCGCTCGGCATCGCCGAACTCGCTCCAACGCGCGATCTCGTCGACAGTGCGGTGGCAGCCACGGCAAAGCCCGGCGTCGTCGAGTTCGCAGACGCCGATGCATGGCGTGAGGATCGGCCTGGGCTTCGGTGAAAGGCTGAAGAACATGGAGTTTGCAGAGTCCGAAAACGTCAACGCCGCGACGAGCGCGGCGTTGGTGACCAGCGAATAAGTCGCTTCCTCGCCGATTACGGCTTGGTGTCCATCAACTTCATTTCGAACACCATGACTTCGTTCGGGCCGACGCGACGGCCGTCGCCACGCTCGCCATACGCGAATTCGGGCGGAACGAAGATGCGCCAGTAATCGCCGACCTTCATGAGCGGAATCACTTCCTGCCAGCCCTTGATCACGTCGCTGACCTTGAACTTGAAGGGCTCGCCGCGTGCGAACGAGCTGTCGAGTTCGAGACCCGAGGTGAGCGAGCTGCGGAAGTTGACCGTGACTTCGCTCTGCAATGTCGGGTGCTTCGAGCCCGTGCCTTCCTCGATGACGAGGTACTGCACGCCGCTCGGCAGAGCGACAACGCCCTTCTTCGAGCGGTTCTCGGCGAGAAAGCGCTGGCTCTTCGCCTTGTTCTCCGACGCCATCTTGTCGAACTCGCCCTTCGCCTGCGAGTACACCTGGTACTGCATGCGACCGAGCACGTCGCGCATCGTCTCCATCGGCACGGTCGGCTGGCGCTTGGCGTAGCCGTCCTGCATCGCACGAATGACCGTATTGAGGTCGATGTCGATCTTGCGTTCGACGAAATCGTTGCCGATCTGGAAACCGACCGCATACGACAGGTTCGGCTTGTCGGCCGGGGTCAGCGGCGCGGGCGGCTTCTGCTGCTGCGCGGCTGCGGCGGGGGTGCTGCTGCTATTCGCCGGCGGAGCCGTGCTCTCTGGCGCCGCGACAGCGGCACCGGCGGCCAACAATGCGGCGGCCGCAACATTCCAACGCAAACTCATGCAAACCTCCAAAAGGTTTTTTTCGATAATTCGGTTTCGGTGCGCGAGACGCGTCACGAAGCCCGGTAGTGTACCCGAGGCACTGGTTCCCGACCAGCGATAGTACGGGCGCTGCCTGAACCGCCGCTGTGCGTGGCTGAACCGCCGACCGTAGGTTCGCCAGCGGAAGCCTTCCGCCCGCCTGTTATGATCCGCCCCCTGCCCGTCCCCGCGAGAAAATCCATGGCATTCCGTAGCCTGCAGATAGACGACCGTGCCGCCGTCCGCCGCATCACGATCAACCGCCCCGACAAGCTCAACGCGCTCAACCGGGAGACGATCGGCGAGCTGCAGATCGCATTCGACCAGGCGCGCCACGACGACGGCGTACGGGTCGTCGTGCTGGCCGGAAGCGGCGAAAAAGCGTTCGTCGCCGGTGCCGACATCGGCGAGCTCTCGACGCTGACGCCGATCCAGGCGCAGGAATTCGCGCGTCGCGGTCAGGCGATGATGCTCGGCGTCGAGCGCCTCGGCAAACCGGTCATCGCACGCATCCAGGGTTTCGCGCTCGGCGGCGGGCTCGAACTCGCGATGTGCTGTCATATCCGCGTCGCGAGCGAGAAAGCGCGCGTCGGCCAGCCCGAGATCAACCTCGGCCTCATTCCCGGATTCGGCGGCACGCAACGCCTTCTGCGCCTCGCCGGCCGCGCCGCCGCGCTCGAACTCTGCCTCGTCGGCGCGCCCATCGACGCCGCTCGCGCGCACGCGCTCGGCGTGCTCACGCGCGTCGTTCCCGCAGACAGGCTCGATGCGGAAATCGACGCCCTGGCCGACCAGCTCGCAGCGAGCGCGCCGCATGCGATGCGCGGGATTCTCGAAACGATCCTCGTCGGCGGCGAGAACGGCATCGAAGCCGGACTCGACTACGAGGCGCAGGCGTTCGGACTGTGTTTCTCGACCGCGGACATGCGCGAGGGCACGGCCGCTTTCCTCGAACGACGCAAGCCCGCGTTCACCGGAACCTGATCGCTACCGCTCGTCTGCCTGGTCGATTGAGCGCTGCTCTATTCTTCTCGCCCGTAGCGCCACTTCTTCTCGCCCGCGGTGACGCGCGCATCGAGACGATTCTGCGGCGTCGGCAGCGGACAGGTCGCATACGGCGTGAACGCGCACGGCGGGTTGTACGCCTTGTTGAAGTCGAGCACGATCTTGCCGTCCTTCGGCATCGCCGCGTAGAGGAAACGCGCGGCGCCGTAGGTCTCCTTGCCGCTCGTGCGGTCGGCGAAGACGAGAAAGAGTTCCTCGTCGCCCGGGTTCTCGAGCATCGGCTCGACGCGATAGGTCTTGCCCCCGTGCGTGAACGTCGCGGCGCCGGGTATGACGTATTTTTCGCTCTGACCGATGATGTTGACGCCCTCGACTTCGTGCGCGGGCGCATAGGCTTCCCATTTCGCCTCGACGCGCCAACCCGGATCGAAGTCGAAATTCTCGATGCCGTGCTCGACGACCTGCTTGCGCGTGGCCGCCTCGCTGTCCTTGATGCGCAGACCGAACTTGTCGCCGCGGATGACGAAATAGAATTTCACCGTGTCGAAGCCGACCATCGTCGGTTTCGGCTGGCTGTCGTCGGCGAGCGTGGCGCTCGTTTTCTTTTCGCCGTCGATCGTCGCGTTCGCGTTTGCATCGAGGACGATCGACGCCTTGCCGTCATGCAGCGTGATCGTGCCGAGATGTGGCGGCGCCTTCGCCATCACGACCGCGTTGTCCTTCGCCGAGCCGACGGTATTGGCGCCTTCCTTGAGCCATTCGAGCCCGACGAGGCTCGGCCAGCCGTACGGCGACTTGAGTCGCTCGAGCCGCGCCGCGCGCCAGGTTTCGACATCCTTGCGATACACGCTGCTGGCGTCGTCGTCCGCAAGCGCGACGGCGTTGGCGAGAAAAATGGCACTCAAGATCAGGCTTCCTGTTTTCAACATGGACAATTCCTCAAAATTCTTCCTAGCGGCCGCGCAGGAACATGCGGTCGAGATCCGCAACGCTGAGTTGTATCCACGTCGGCCGGCCGTGGTTGCACTGACCCGAGCGCTCGGTCTCTTCCATCTCCCGCAACAATGCGTTCATTTCCGGCAGAGTCAAGCGCCGGTTCGCGCGCACCGAACCGTGGCAGGCCATCGTCGACAGAATATCGTTATGCGTCTGCTCGACACGCGCCGATCTGCCATGAGTCACGAAATCGCCGAGCACGTCGCGCACGAGGCTGCCGACATCGGCGCCGTCGAGCAGCCCCGGATAGCGCTTGACCGTCACGCTCTGCGGGCCCGAGCGCGCGACATCGAAACCGAGCGCGACGAGTTCGTCGGCGAATTCCTCGACGCACGCGGCCTCGCGCGCGCTCACGGCGAGCACGAGCGGCACCAGCAGCAGCTGTGCGCGGATGCCGTCGGCGACTTGCGCGCGCTTGAGTTTTTCGTAGGTGATGCGCTCGTGCGCCGCATGCATGTCGACGAGGATCAGGCCCTGTGCGTTCTCCGCAAGCACGTAAATGCCCGCGAGCTGGGCGAGCGCGAAGCCGAGCGGTGGCGCGGCGCCTTCCGTCGCCGCGATAGCGGAGAAATCCGGACCACCGCCGTTGACCGGCACACGGCGCGCGAAGCCGACGTCGAAATCCTTTTCGGCCACGCCGGCGAGCCGCGCGAGATAGTCGCCCGCGGATTGCGCCACGCCGAGCCGCAGGCCCGTCTGCGCACGCCACTCGCCGGCGGAGGAAGCGCCGATCGCACCCGCTGCCGTGACTGCAACGTCGGCAGGCACGGGCGACGTGCCGGCGATCACCGATGTCACTGCGCCCGCGCGCGTGCCCGCAAGCGCATCGTTGAGCGTGCGGTAGAGGAAATCGTGCACTAGCCGACTCTCGCGGAAACGCACTTCGGTTTTGGCCGGATGCACGTTGACATCGACGATCGCCGGATCGAGTTCGAGAAACAACACATACGCGGGATGGCGGCCGTGAAAGAGCACGTCGGCGTAGGCCTGGCGCACCGCGTGCGTCACGATGCGGTCGCGCACGAGGCGGCCATTGACGTAGAAATACTGCTGATCGGCCTGACTGCGGGATGCCGTCGGCAAGCCGACCCAGCCGGACAGGCGCAAACCGGCGCCCGCGTGGTCGATGCGCAGACTCTGCTGCGGAAATTCGTCGCCGAGGATTTCCGCGAGGCGCACCGTCATCGCCTCGTCGCTCGTCGCGGGGCGTAACAGACGTGTGGGTCGGCCGTTGTGGCTCAAGCGAAATTCGATGTGCGGCCGTGCAAGTGCGAGCGATTTGATCAACTCGTCGATATGACCCGACTCGGTGCGCTCGGCGCGCAGGAACTTGCGTCGCGCCGGAACGTTGTGGAAGAGATCGCGCACCTCGATGGTCGTGCCGATCGGATGTTGCGCCGGACGAACTTCCGAAGTTCTTCCGGCCTCGATCTCGATGCGTGCACCCGCGTCGCTCGCGCGGGCGCGGGACGTGAGGGCGAATCGTGACACCGAGGCGATCGACGGCAGCGCCTCGCCGCGGAAACCGAGCGTGCGTACGCGCTCGAGGTCTTCGAGCGAGGCGATCTTGCTCGTCGCGTGCGCGGCGACAGCGAGCGGCAGTTCCTCTGACACGATGCCCTTGCCGTCGTCGCGCACACGGATCAGGCGCGCGCCGCCTTCCTCGATGTCGATCTCGATGCGGGTCGCGTCTGCATCGAGGCTGTTCTCGACGAGCTCCTTGACGACCGATGCGGGGCGTTCGACCACTTCGCCGGCGGCGATCTGGTTGACGAGATCCTGAGGGAGTTTGCGAATGAGCGACATGCGGCGCCATGATAACGCGACGCGCACGGAAAATTTTGGCGCAATCCGTGCGGTCCGGCGCAGTCCGTGCGACGGCACCGCACAGAGGGTGAAGGCGATTGCAGTTGAAATTCGCCCGTGCCTGCGCGACGCGGCGTCGCTAGAGCATTCTGGAATTTGCGGATCGGCGAAGGCGCTGAAAGCGCGTCGTCAGGAGCGCGGCGTGCGCACCGCGGCGATGCTGCCGCCGTTGACTTCGTCCGCCTCGTCGGCGATCGGCTTGCGCGCAGCGACGCGTGCAGGCTTGTTTTTTTCGGCTTCGACCGCGAACTGCGTGCCCGGCGGCGGCGCGGTCTGGAAATAGGTGCGCACGCCGTTGAGAATCGCAGTCGCGAGCTGCTCGCGCTGCTCAGTGTTGTTGAGGCGCTTCTCTTCGAGCGGATTGGTGATGAACGCGGTCTCGACGAGAATCGACGGCACGTCGGGCGAACGCAACACGACGAAATTGGCCTTCTCTACATAGCCGCGATGCGTGGGGCCGAGCCGCGCGAGCGAGCGCAGCACCTGCTGCGCGACGACACCACTCGCTTCGAGCGTCGCGCCCTGCGACAGGTCGAGCAGCACCGCGGCGAGCGTGTTGTCCTTCTTGTCGAGCTTGACGCCGCCGACCATGTCGGAGTTGTTTTCGCGATCGGCGAGGAAACGCGCCGCTTCGCTCGTCGCGCCCCGCGGCGACAGCATCCACACGGACGAACCGCGCGCATCGCTCGACGTGAACGCGTCGGCATGCACGGAAACAAACAGGTCCGCCTTGACCTCTCGTGCCCTGTGGTAGCGATCTTCGAGCGCGACGTAGTAGTCGCCGCTGCGCGTGAGCACCGCGCGCATGCCGGGCTGCGCGTCGATCTGGCGCTTGAGTTCGCGCGACACCGCGAGCGTGATGTTCTTCTCGTGCGTCCCGGCGCTGCCGATCGCACCGGGATCGTCGCCGCCATGGCCGGGGTCGATCATGATGACGACGTCACGCGTCTTCACCGGCTCGCTGCGTACGCTCTTGACGACCTGCGCCTTGGCCTTGCCTTTCGGATAGAGCTCGACGACGAGCCGATAGCCCTGTCCGTCCGCAGGTGGCACGAGGAAGCTCTTCGGACGCACGTCCGCTGCGAGGTCGAGCACGACGCGCGCATCGGTCTTGTTCTGGATGCCCGTGCGCACGCCCTTGAGGACGCCCTTGCCTGCCGGCGAGGAGAAGCCATCGGCGAACGACGATGCGTGCATGTCGAGCACGATGCGGCCGGGGTTGGCGATTTCGAACAGCTTGTATTCGACCGGGCCTGACACCTCGAACGCGATGCGCGTGCAGTCTGCCTCAACCGAAACGCGCGCCGTCTTCAGATCGGTGGCGCCGGCAAACGAAATCCACGACAGCAGCAGGCTGCCCAGTAGCGGGCGAAGCAAACGCTGGCGAATGGATCCCCTCATAGCGCGGATTCAAACCCACTTTTCCGCAGAAATCAAGTTTTTTCTTTAGAAATCCGCTGCCTAGAATTGTTTCGTGAACAAGCACGCGAGAAGTATGCGCTAACGAGGCCATCCGTCGCCGTTCGTCGCAGACAGTGATGCGATGCGCAGTTCAGTTTTCCTGCGCGCCACGTGCTGGCGATTCGCCGAGCGAACGCACCCAGTCGAGACCACGTGCGGACAGCGCTTCGAGCGCGATCGCCCGCGCCGCGTCCGCATGATCGAGATGCACGATGAGGTCGGGCGACGGCAGTACATCGCCCGCACGCTGCGGCCACTCGATCAGGATCAGGTGTCGCCCACTCGCGAGATCCGCGAGACCGAGCCACTCGAGTTCGCCGGGGTCGGCGATGCGATAGAGATCGAGATGATGGATCGCGAGGTCGCCGAGCGCGTATGACTCGACGAGGCTGTAGGTGGGACTCTTGATGCGTGCATCGACGCCGAGCGCACGCAGCAACGCGCGCGCGAACGTCGTCTTGCCGGCGCCAAGGTCACCATGCAGGTGGATCACGCCGCCGTCGCCGAGCAACCCGGAGAGGCGCTGGGCGAACGCGACGAGTCCTGCCTCGTCGAACGTGCCGAAGACGCGGCGCGCCATCATCAGGCTGACAGACCGTTGCGCAATCGCCGCAACGGCGCGAACAGGTCACTCGCGACGAGGCCGATCTCGCCCGCCGCGGCGGCGGCGTCTCCGGCCTGCGCATGCAGCGCGACGCCGAAGCGGGCGGCGCTCCAGGCGTCGAAACCTTGTGCGAAGAGGCCCGCGATCACGCCCGTGAGCACGTCGCCGGTGCCGCCCGTCGCCATGCCGGGATTGCCCCAGGGACAGATCGCGACCTCGCCATGCGCACTCGCGATCAGCGTACCAGCGCCTTTGAGAACGACCACGGCGTGATGGCGTCGCGCGAGTTCGCGGACAGCGGAGAAACGGTCAGCAGCAATAGCGGCAGTATCGACGCCAAGCAGACGCGCGGCCTCTCCCGGATGCGGCGTCAGCACGCACTGCTTCGGCAAGGCGACGGGCTCGCGCGCGAGCAGATTCAATCCGTCAGCGTCGATGACGAGCGCCTTGCCGGCGGAGATCGCCGTACGCCACAGCGCATGTCCCCATGCCCGCTGCCCGAGGCCCGGGCCGACCGCGAGGACATTCGCGCGCTCGATCAGCGAAGCGAGTTCCTGCATGCCGCCGACTCCGTGTGCCATGAGCTCGGGGCGGCCTGCGTTGAGCGCACTCACGTGCTCGGGTTGCGTCGCGACGCTGACGAGACCGGCGCCGACGCGCAGCGCCGCCTCACCGGCAAGGCGGATCGCGCCTCCCATGCCACTGTCGCCGCCAATCGCGAGGACGTGGCCAAAAGCGCCCTTGTTCGCGTCGCGCGCGCGTGCACCACGCCATGCGCCGCAATCTTCGCTGTCGACGAGGCGCGCGTCGGGCCTGCTGCCGCGAAAGGCTTCGGGTGGCACGCCGATCGCGTCGACGAAGATTTCACCGCAGAAATTGCGCGCCGCGCCCGTATGCAGTCCGCGCTTTTGCGCGATGAAGGTGATCGTCGCGGTCGCGCGCACGGCACTGCCCGGCACCGCGCCCGTGTCGGCGTCGACGCCGGAGGGCACATCGAGCGACAACACGGGGCTGGCCGAAGCGTTCAGGCGTTCGATCCATGCTTCGGCCTGCGCCTCTGGAGCACGCGCGAGACCAATGCCGAACATCGCGTCGACGTAGACGTCGCCTTCGGGCCAGGCCGCGCCACCCGTCAGCACCTTGCCGCCGCCGAGCGCCCACTCGGCGCTCGCGAGTGCCGCCTCGCTGCCGGGGCGTGCGGGCGCGAGTGCCATCACTTCGACTTCGAGCATATCCTTGCGCGCAAGCTGCGCGAGCGCATAGCCGTCTCCGCCATTGTTGCCGGCGCCGCAGAGTACGACGAGACGACGAGCCGCCGGCCAGCGCTGGCGCAGGTACTGGTAGGAGGCCGCAGCCGCGCGACGCATCAGATCGATGCCCGAAATTCCGGCCGCTTTGAGGGCGGCCTTCTCGAGTTCGCGGATCTGCGCGACGCTGTACACCGCGTCGGAGTGATTCGGGCCGGTTGCCATCGACAGAATTATACTTGCGCCGCCCTGCTTGTGCCCTCACGACATTCCGAAACAAAGCGCTTGAGTCCCTTACCTCTCCAGCAAGTCGACCATACCGAACTCGCCACCCGCATCAAGGGCTGGGGTGAAGAACTCGGTTTCCAGCAGGTCGGCATCAGCGCGACCGATCTCGGCAAGGACGAAGCGCATCTGCTTGCCTGGCTCGCTGCGAATCGGCACGGCGAGATGGGCTACATGCAACGCCATGGCACGCTGCGCAGCCGTCCTGCCGACCTGCGCGCCGGCACGCTGCGCGTGATTTCGGTGCGCATGAACTACGACGCACCAGGCGTGCGCGACGCGTGGGAAGTGCTCGACGATGCGACGCTCGGCTATGTCTCGCGCTATGCCCTAGGCCGCGACTACCACAAGGTGCTGCGCGCGCGATTGCAGAAGCTCGCCGAACGCATCGAGGGCGAGATCGGACCCTTCGGCTATCGTGCGTTCGTCGATTCCGCGCCGGTGCTCGAAAAGGCGCTTGCGCGCAATTCAGGCTTGGGCTGGATCGGCAAACACACTAACCTCTTGAGCCGGGACGCCGGCTCGTGGTTCTTCCTCGGGGAACTCTACACCGACCTGCCACTGCCGGTGGACGCGCCCGCGAGCGAGCATTGCGGCACGTGCACGCGCTGCATCGACGTCTGTCCGACGCAGGCGATCGTCGCGCCGAACGAACTCGACGCACGTCGCTGCATCTCCTATCTGACGATCGAGCTGCGCGGCACCATCCCGCTCGAATTCCGTCCGCTACTGGGCAACCGCATCTACGGCTGTGACGACTGTCAGCTCGTCTGCCCCTGGAACAAGTTCGCGAAAAAGAGCGCTGAGCCCGACTTCATCGCTCGCCACGGGCTAGACGGCTCGTCGCTGATAGCACTGTTCGCGTGGAGCGAGGCAGAGTTCCACAAATATACCGAGGGCTCCGCGATTCGACGCATCGGCTACGAGTGCTGGTCGCGCAATGTTGCCGTGGCGCTCGGCAATGCGCCTGCAAGCGCGGAAGTCGTCGGGGCGCTGCGGCGCCGCGAAAGCGATCCCTCGGAGCTCGTGCGCGAGCATGTCGCCTGGGCGCTCGAACAGCAGCACAAGCGTGGCGCAAACGCCGCGTGAAGACGTGCGGCGGACGCGAAATTCATCACACGGCGCTCTGTCTCTTTTGTGCAACACGGGCGGCCTGCGGCGATGTCGTCGTTCGAGCGGCCGTGACGGGGGCGGTCACGCCAGGCACCGATTTGCAATAACCTTGTGAATCAATAACTTGAACGAATTCTCAGGGCGAAAAAAAACCCTCAGCTGAATCCAGCGAGGGTTTGTAAGTCAGAGTGACGATTACCAAACATGCGCCCTGCGTGCACTGGGGCAACGAGCTCGCGTTGCGAAAATCCCAATGACGGTAGCGAGAATACCACAGCAAAAACTTTTTTGCTACACCCCGTGTGTAAATTGCGCGAAGTGCCTCACAGATCGTGCGTGGCGCCCGTCGCACACGCCAGATTATCGATGAGCCTCGTGCGTCCGATGCGCGCGGCAATCAGGGCGACGAGGCCTTGTCGGGAGCTCGCAGCGGGCTCGCCGAGGTCGTCGGCCCGGCGCAGCGTCGCATAGTCCGGGGCGAGGCCGGCGCCTTCCAGCCGCTTCAGCGCCATGGCCTCGATCGACGCAATCGCCTCGCCCGCATCGAGCGCGCGCCGCATCGCCTTGAGCGTCTCGTAGATCGCGGTCGCACGGTCGCGCTCGTCCGCCGAGAGGTATTGATTGCGCGAACTCATCGCCAGGCCGTTCGCCTCGCGTTCGATCGGCGCCGGGATGATCTGGATCGGCAGACGCAGGTCGGCGACCATGCGCCGCACGACCAGCAGCTGCTGGTAGTCCTTGCGTCCGAACACGGCGATGTCCGGCTGCACGAGGTTGAACAACTTGGCGACCACGGTCGCCACGCCGGCGAAATGGCCGGGGCGCAGCGCGCCCTCGAGCGGCTCGCTCACGACCGGCACGTCGACGCGCACGGTCGCGTCGGTACCGAACGGATACATTTCCGCCGCGCTCGGCGCGAACAGCAGGTCGCAACGATGGGCGACGAGTCCGGCGAGATCCTGTTCTGGCGTGCGCGGATAGCGCGCGAAATCCTCGTTCGGACCGAACTGGGTCGGGTTGACGAAAATGCTCGCGACGACGCGATCGGAATTCCGATGCGCAAGTGTAATAAGGGAAAAATGCCCATTGTGCAAATTTCCCATCGTCGGCACGAAGCCGATGCGGGCGCCGCTGCGTCGCCAGCCGGCGACGCGGGCGCGCAGATCCGTTGCGGTGGTGACGACGTCCATGTCAGAACGCGTGCTCGGGGCCGGGGAATTCGCCGCGGCGCACGGCCTTGGCATACGCACGCACCGCCTCGACGACGGAGCCACGGCCGGCGAGGAAGTCTTTCGAAAACCGCGGCCGCTTGCCTGGTGTTACGCCGAGCATGTCGTAGATCACGAGCACCTGGCCGTCGCAACCCGCGCCGGCGCCGATGCCGATCGTGGGTATGCGCAGCGATTGTGTGATGCGCTCGGCCAGCGTCGCCGGTACGCATTCGAGCACGAGCAATGCAGCGCCGGCGTCTTCTACGGCCTTCGCGTCGGCGAGCAGTTGCTCCGCGTCCGCGCGATTCTTTCCCTGCACGCGATAGCCGCCGAACTTGTGCACCGATTGCGGCGTGAGGCCCAAGTGGGCGCAGACCGGGACCTGGCGCGTGTCGAGCGCGTGAATCACGTCGAGCACATAGCCAGCGCCTTCGAGCTTCACCATCGCGGCGCCGCCTTCGGCGAGCAGTCGCGCGGAGGCTCGCAGCGCCGTGTCCGCATCGCTGAAGGTCATGAAAGGCAGGTCCGCGACGAGCAGCGCGGTGTCGATGCCGCGCGCCGCCGCAGCGGTGTGATAGACCATCTGATCCAAGGTCACGGGCAACGTGCTGGCGTGTCCCTGAACCACCATGCCGAGCGAATCGCCGACGAGCACGACATCCACGCCCCCGGCCTCGCACTGCGCTGCGAAGCCGGCGTCGTATGCGGTCAGCATGACGATCTTCTCGCCTTTCACCTTCATCTCGTGCAGGTGCGGCACGGTGACCTTGCCGCGCGCCGGTGCCGGCCGCGCGTTCTTCGTACTCGTGTACATCAGCTCTCCCGCAGAAAGATGCCGACCGTCGCGCACGCGCCGGGCGCGTAGTGTACTCAACCTTTTGCGCATATGTGCGCTGCAGCATGACGTTTCAAGCGGCGCCGGGGCCGCCCCGCCGCCGGCCCGGTCGCGCGCCTTTTTGGAGGGAGCTAAGGGGGCATGCGCGAAACGCCCGCGCCGCGCATTCGCGTGTCAGTTCGCGACTATCACGCCACGTTCGGCGGGATCGATGCGGGCGAGCAACCCGTCGACCCTGCCCTGCCCTGGAACGACGAGCGCGGGCGCGATTTCGGCCATTGGCACGAGCACGAAGGCGCGTTCGCCAAGACGCGGGTGCGGCACATGCAGCCCGGGCTGGTCGATGACCTCTTCGCCATAGACGAGCAAGTCGAGATCGAGTATGCGCGGGCCGAAGCGTTCCGCGGATCGCGTACGCCCCGCGTCGCGTTCGATCTCGAGCAATGCCTGCATGAGCGCAGCCGCGCCGAGCCCCGTCGTCAGCTGCGCCACCGCGTTAACGAAATCAGGCTGCGCCACACCGCCCCACGGACGCGTGCGATAGAGGCGCGAACGCGCGATCAGCTCGGTATCGGGCAGCGCCTGCAGCGCACGCAGCGCGCGCTCAACCTGCGCTTCGGGGTCGAGAAGATTGCTGCCGAGGCCGACATACGCAGGAATCATTCGCTGCTTGCCGACTTATTCCGTCGGTGCGGCGGCAGTCGAGGGCTCCCCCCCGCGCCGACGCCGGCGCGGACGGCGCTTCTTCGCCGCGGTCTTTGCGGGCGCTTCGGTGGCAGCTTGCGCGCCGTCGGGTTCGTCATCCACGACCTTCGCGGGTGCCGAATTAAGGCGCGCGGCAAGCGCGTCGTGCGAGACGGTCTGGGCTTCGGTCCACCAGGCCGCGAGCTCGGCCATTTCGGGGCTTTCGGCGGCGCGCAGCACGAGGAAGTCGTACGCGGCGCGGAACCGCGGATGCGCGAGCAGGCGGAACACGCGTTTCTTCAGGCGCTGCTCGAAGCGCGGCTGCAACAGCCAGATCTCGAGCATCGTGACGCTGAAGCGGCGCGGGATCGCGACGTGTTTGGCCTGCTCGGCGATGATCTGGTTGGCGACGCGCACCCACGCGGCAGAAGGTTCGACGCCCCTGTCGATCTCACGCTGCACCTGGGCACGCACGGGACCCCAGAGCAGGATCGCGAACAAGAATGCCGGCGTCACCGACTTGTCGGCCGCAATGCGCGCATCGGTATCGGCGAGGCCCTGCTCGATCATCGCGCGCACGGGCGCGCCGCCGCGGAACGCGAGAGCGCGTGCGGTCAGCGGAAACACGTCTGCGAGCAGGCCCGAGGCGTCGAGCGCGCGGAAGCTCTTGAGGCCGCTGCCGGCGAGGAACAGCTTGAGCGATTCGTCGAAGAGACGCGCGGGCGGCGCCTGCAGCAGCAGTTCGCCGAGTTCGTCGAACGGCGCGCGCGCGTCGTCCGCGATCGTGAAATCGAGCTTGGCCGCGAGACGCACCGCACGCAGCATGCGCACCGGATCTTCGCGATAGCGCGAAACGGGGTCGCCGATCAGGCGCAGCTCGCGGCGCGCCAAGTCTTCATAGCCGCCAACATAGTCGCGCACTGAAAAATCGGCGATATCGTAATAGAGCGCGTTGACCGTGAAGTCGCGGCGCACCGCGTCTTCCTCGATCGTGCCATAGACGTTGTCGCGCACGATACGGCCGTCGACGACGTGGCGGTCGCCGCTGCCGTCGTCGCTCGAGCCGCGGAAGGTGGCGACTTCGACGATCTCGTTGCCGAACACGACGTGGGCGAGGCGGAACCGGCGCCCGATCAGGCGGCAGTTGCGGAACAGGCGCTTGACGTCTTCCGGCGTCGCGTTCGTGGCGACGTCGAAATCCTTGGGCCTTCCGCCGAGCAGAAGATCGCGCACCGCACCGCCGACGAGGTGCGCGGCAAAGCCGGCCTCGTTGAGCCGATAGAGCACGCGCAGCGCGGCCGAAGAAATGTTCTTGCGCGAAATACAGTGCTGCTCGCGCGGTATCACGCGCAGTTGCACCACGACGGCGGAAGCTGAGGGAATCGAAACAGCGTTGCTCATTCTATGATTCTGGTTATTGTCCGGCGCGCCCGCCTTTTTCGCGGCCGCCCAAATCGTTATACTACCGCCCGCGCCGGATTTGCCAATCGTCGGCGGCATTTCGAACGATCCCAACGCTCCCTTCGTCTAGAGGCCTAGGACGGGGCCCTCTCAAGGCCTAAACACGAGTTCGAATCTCGTAGGGAGCGCCATCTTTCGCTGCAGCGCGTCGCGCAGGCCGCTTTCGCGGGCTGCGTGCCACGATGGCATCGCAGGCGCTTCCGGTAAACTTCCCCGTTCCGGACAACGCGTTCCGCCCCATTCCCAACGACCATGCCCTTTGTCGTCACTGAAAACTGCATCAAGTGCAAATACACGGACTGCGTCGAAGTCTGTCCGGTGGACTGCTTCCACGAAGGCCCCAATTTCCTCGTGATCGACCCCGAGGAATGCATCGACTGCACCCTCTGCGAACCCGAATGCCCGGCGAATGCGATCTTCCCCGAAGACGACGTGCCCGCGGGCCAGGAACACTTCGTTCAGCTCAATGCCGAACTCGCCAAGTCATGGCCCGTGCTGACGATCCGCAAGGACGCGCCCGCCGACGCCAAGGACTGGGACGGCAAGCCCGACAAACTGCCGCTGCTCGAACGCTGAAATGAAAGCTGGCGCGCGATGATCGCGTTGCCCTAGCCGACGATTTTTTTGCAGCGAGCGTGGCGCGAGGCTAGACCGTCGCCACGTCGCGATTCCCAATACCTATCTGCCCGTGCCAGTTTTCCGTCAGGAAAGCCGCTCGCGCAGCACCGCGATCAAGCGACGGGTCGCCGCCGCCGCCGACGCATCGCCCGGATTGCCGACGACGCTGACGCGCGCACCGCCGGCGTCCTCGGTCACGTTGACGCGCAGCGCGCTCGTGACCACGCTCGCCTTGGGCTTGTCGCCACCGAACGGGTGCAGCACGGGCGTGTACCAGTGATGCTCGGGCGCGGGCGCCGCATCGACCGGACCATTGAATTCGAACGCGTAGCTGCGCGCGGCATCGTCCTTCGACGTGACCTTGCCGAGCTGCGCACGCTCGAGCGCGAGGCCGACGCGCTGCCAGGTGCTGTCGACGGTATCGGCGACGTGCAATTCGCTGGCGTCAGCAGCCAGTTCGGCCGCGGGCGGCATCGCCGACGGCGTTGCCGCTGCGGTACTCGCGGCGGCAGCAGGCGCGGCGGCAGCAGGTGCTGCAGCGGTCGGCGTCGCGGCTACGGGCGCATGCGCCGCAGGCGCGGCGGCAGCCGTGCCCGCCGGCACCACGAGCGCGTGGTTGGTCGCCGGCGCATCGAGATCGGGCGGCACTTCGAGGGGACGCGTTTCGGCAGCACCCTTGTAGTACTCCACCTTGTCGCGATGAAACCAGCTGCAACCGGACAGCAATGCCGTGGCGACGAGAAACGTCGGCAGGGACCAGCGAACGAGAAAATGACGCTTCACGATAGCATCCTAGGAACGAAGAAAAAGACGAGGAAGTTTAAGCTGCGCTGCTGTGCCGCGGCTGAACCACGCCGGCGGCAGGCGGCAGCGCCGCGACCACTGCGCGAGCGCGCTCATGATAGCGCGTGCTGAGCGGCAACAGTGGCAAACGCATTTCGTCCGTGCCGATGCCGAGCGCCGCGAGGCACCACTTGACCGGAATCGGATTCGATTCGACGCCGAGAACATCGTACAGCGGGGCGAGCGCCGCATCCGCCTGGGCGGCCCGCTCGGCGGCGCCGGCGAGAGCGGCATCGCACAAGGCGCGGAACGGCGCGGGTGCGACGTTGACCGCGACCGAAATGACCCCGTCAGCGCCGCGCAGCATCGCGCGCATCGCCGTCGGATCATCGCCGCTGAGGACGCTGAAGGAGCCGCTCTTCAACGGCAGCAGCGCAGCCATGCGCTCTTCGTCGCTGCGCGCTTCCTTGATGCCGACGATGCGCTCGTGCGTGGCGAGCAGCGCGGTCGTTTCGGGCAGCAGATCGCAGCCGGTTCTGCCAGGCACGTTGTAGAGAACGATCGGCAGGCCGCCCTTGTCGGCGACTTCGCGGAAATGGCGCACGAGCCCGTCCTGCGTCGGACGCACGTAGTACGGGGTCACGACGAGCGCCGCATCCGCGCCCAGCGCGAGCGCGCGACGCGTCGCGGTGATCGTCTTCTCGGTATTTGCCGTACCGGTTCCCGCGAGCACGGGAACACGGCCGCCGACATGCTTCACCGCAAACGCGAGCAGTCGATCGTATTCGATCGCATCGAGCGCATGCGCCTCGCCGGTCGATCCGGCAACGACGAGCGCTTGCGTGCCGCCTTCGAGCTGATGATCGAGCAGGCGCGCGAACGCATCGAGATCGATGGCGCCTTCACGAAAGGGGGTGGCGAGCGCGCAGATGCTGCCAGTGAGCTTCTTCAAGTCCGTTCCGGGGAAAAAGTGAGGAAATACCGCGAAAAGTGATGTTACTTGCGGCCTGTAGACGTGGCAAGTATTCTCACGGCTGGGGGTCCAGCCCATTCTTCAATCAGGACAGATTGCATTGGTCGACAGCACTCCCCGTCCCGCCGCAAACGAAAATTTCTTGCTCATAAGCGGGTTCGCCGCGCAGGCGAAATCGCCCCTCGTGGCGATCGCCAAACGAATCGCAGACTGCGGATGCAATCTCACCGAATCGCGCGTCGCCACGCTGGGCCAGGACGTCAGCGTGCTCGTGCTCACGCAAGGCCCCTGGGACGCCATCGCCAAGCTGGAGTCGGCGCTCACGCGCCTCGAGCGCGACGACAAGCTGCGTTTGAGCTTCTATCGCACGGGCCCCAAGCCTTCGCAGTCGAACCTCCTGCCCTACATCGTGGAAGTGGTCGCAGCCGACAAGCCCGGTATCCTCTACCAGCTCGCGGAGTTCTTCGTTCGTCACGACATCAGCATCGAGCAGCTGCAATCGACCCGCTATCGCGCGATGCAGACCGGCGCGGACATGTTCTCGGCGCAGATCACGATCGGCATCCCTTCGAACACCCACATCGCCGCCCTGCGCGACGATTTCCTCGAATTCTGCGACGGCCTCAATCTCGACGCGATCATGGATCCGGTGAAGTATTAGAACGCACCTCTCAGCCACCGCAGCCGCCCGCGCTCACGCGACTCATGCACGGAGTCGGCTGAAAGCCCGCCCGACAATTCGTTCGGCACGAACGCAAGGCGCCCCGGCTCGCGACGATTTGCAACAGCTCCCGGTGCACTCTACTGCGGCACCGGCCCGGCGGGCCCCACTTCCGGAGACAGCAGGAACATCATGAAAATCGGCGACAAGATTCCCGATCTGCGCGGGAAAACGGGCGAAGGCGATGACATCCGCCTGCGCGACCTCAAGGGCAAGGCCATCGTCGTCTACTTCTACCCGAAGGACAGCACACCGGGCTGCACGCTCGAGGCGCAGGACTTCCGCGACCTGCAGAAGGATTTCGGCAAACGCGGCGCTGTGATTCTCGGTGTGTCGCGCGATTCGGAGAAGTCGCACTGCAACTTCAAGCAGAAGCAGTCGCTCAACTTCGACCTGATCGCCGACACCGACGAGACCTGGTGCAAGGCCTTCGACGTCATCCACGAAAAGGTGCTCTACGGCAAACGCCACCTCGGCGTCGTGCGCAGCACGTTCCTCATCGATGCGGACGGGCGCCTGCTACGCGAGTGGCGCGGCGTGAAGGTTGCCGGACACGCGGCCGAAGTGCTTGCCACTCTCGCCGCAGCGGGCAAAGCCAAGAAATGATGACGCGTGCCGCGGCGGCGCTAGCGATTCACGATCCGGTGTACGGACTTTTTTCTTTCCACAAGGGGACTACCAACGCATGACTCGCGGTAAGCGCATCTACGTGCTCTACACGAACGTGCTCATGCACGACCCGACCGCCCTGTTCCGTTTCGAAGAACACGACGTATTCCTGCCGATGACCGTGCTCGAGGAACTCGACGCCGCCAAGAAGGGCGCATCGGAAGTCTCGCGCAACGTGCGCCAGGTCAGCCGCTTCCTCGACGAACTGATCGAAAACGTGAACGGCAAGTCGCTCGAGCAAGGCATCGAGCTGCGGCTGCCGAAATCACTGACGCTCGAGCGTGGTGCCCAGGTCGGCCGCCTCTATTTCCAGACGCAGAACATCGTCCCGAACGGCACGAACAAGAAGAAGCACGTCCCCGACAACCTGATTCTCGCGTCGATCGTCGATCTGCGCGAACAGCGTCCCGAGGTACCGGTGGTGTTGGTGTCGAAAGACATCAATCTGCGCATCAAGGCCTCGATCTACGGCATCGCTGCCGAGGACTACGAGAACGATCGCGCGCTCGACGATTTCAGCCTGTTGTATACCGGCCATGCGGAACTGCCCGTCGATTTCTGGGAGCGTCATCCCGAGGTGCGTTCGTGGTCCGAGCGCGGCCACACGTTCTACGAGATCAAGCTGCGCAAGGACGAGACCTGGGTGACACAGGAGTTCGTCTACCTGCCGGGCGAGAACGAGATCGAGTTGCGCGTGCTGAAGAAGGCCGACGGCAAGGCGACCTTGCAGATCATCGACGACTACATCAGCGGCTCGCACAGCGTCTGGGGCGTGCACGCGCGCAACCGCGAGCAGAACTTCGCGCTCAATGCCCTGATGGATCCCGACGTCGACTTCGTCACGCTGCTCGGCACCGCGGGCACCGGCAAGACACTGCTCGCACTCGCGGCGGGGCTCGCGCAGACGATGGACCAGCAGCGCTATCGGGAAATCATCATGACGCGCGCGACCGTCTCGGTCGGCGAGGACATCGGCTTCCTTCCGGGCACCGAAGAAGAAAAGATGACGCCGTGGATGGGCGCGCTCACTGACAACCTCGAGGTACTCGCGACGCCGCAGGAAGGCGGCGCCTGGGGTCGCGCCGCAACGAACGACCTGCTCGCTTCGCGCATCAAGATCCGCGCGATGAACTTCATGCGCGGGCGCACGTTCCTCAGCCGCTACCTGATCATCGACGAGGCGCAGAACCTCAGTTCGAAGCAGATGAAGACGCTGATCACGCGCGCGGGTCCCGGCACGAAGATCGTCTGCCTCGGCAACGTCGAGCAGATCGACACCCCCTACCTCACGGAGACGACGTCAGGGCTTACCTACGCCGTCGACCGCTTCAAGGACTGGTCGCACTCGGCACATGTGACGCTGCGTCGCGGCGAACGCTCGCGTCTGGCGGACTACGCGTCGGAGATGCTCTAGAGAAGCGCGCGCCGCTCAGTCGGCAAGAAATCGGCAAATAAAAAAGGGAGCGCCTGCTCCCTCGTCTGTCGCTGCGATGAGAGCGTGATCAGAACGTCGTCGTCCACATCGCCTCGAGGCGCAACTGGTTCGTTCCGCTCGTGCCGTCGAACAGGTAGTTCGCGGTCGGCGCACCGAGCAACTGCAGCGGCGCGTAGGCGCCGAGGAAACGCAGCATCGAGCTGTCGCCGATCGTGTGCGCGTAACTCAATTCGTAACTATGCGACGACATGCTCGGCAACACCGCCTGTTGCAGCGCGGGCAGCGTCGGCAGCGGCTGCTGGCGCGAGGTGACGCCGACGCGCAGATCGCCGAACGCCGCATCGTGCCAGCTCAGGCCAGCCGAACGCACGATGAGGTTTTCCCAGACAAGCGACGTGTTGCGATAGCTGCCGATCTGCACGAGCAGTTGCGGCGGCAGATCGGTGCTCACGAACGGCGGGATATCGCTGTACATGATGCGCTCGATGCCGACGTCCGCCTGGAACCCCGCCGCGAGGCGGAAATTGAGACCCGCATTCGTGCTGGCGGGGATGTCGAACGTACCGGGACGCTTCGCGTAGAGGCCTTCGGCCGTGTTGAACCCGTCCATGTTGATGCGGGTCTGATAGCCGGCCTGCCAGCCGACCCAGTTCGAAATGTTGTTGCCGAAGTCGACGCGGCCACCCGCGCCGGCCGCCGTGCTGTGGTTGCGCAGCTGCAGCGGACTGTTCGCGTCGCCGTCATAGATCGGCAGCGGCGCGGCGTTGTTGAAACTCATGTCGAAGCCGGCAAAGCGCTCGTAGGTGAGGAGCGCCGAAACGCTGACGAAGCCGGTCTCGCCTACCTTCTGCGTGTATGAAGGCGTGACGACAGTGCGGCGCAAACCTGGCGAGTGATCCGGCAACAGCCTGTTCGCCTCGACCGGTGCGTAGTACGGCGAGTTGGACGCGCGAACCGACTGCATTGCGATTTCGAACGGTCCGCTGCTCTGCACGGCAGTGCCTGGAAAGCGCAGCGCGGGTGCGCGCGACAGCCCGGGGCGGCCGCGATTGAAAACCGAGGGCACCTCGACGGTCTCGCCAGGTTCGGCGGCCCAGGAAAATTCGGCCTTGAGGCTGCTGAGCGCATAATTGCGCCAGGTATCGATGGCGCCCTCGCTTTCCGCGAGCTGCACGAGAGCGCTCGCGTCGGCGTCATTCGGAGAAGCGTGGTTTTTCGCTGGACTCGTCGCGGCGAACGCCATCGAGCACGAAAGTGCGAGCGAGCAACTGCCGGCCACTACGAGAAATTGATTTTTGTTTTGCGTGCGAGTCATGCGCCCAGACTGCTGTCCACGGTACCCCTTGTTGCGCGATGTTGGCAAAAAAACCACAACCGGTCAAGAATTATTAGCAGAACGTTAACTCCGTCGCGACCGGCGTTTATCGTGATCTTTTAACACGCGAGTTCGGCCAGTGCGCCGATCTCGGACCCAAGTCTTGTCGCTTTTCCACCACAGCAGGTCTTGCCACATGCCTTCCAACCGCCGTTTCCCCGTCGTACTGAGCATTGCAGGTTCGGATTCCGGTGGGCTCTCGGGTCTCCAGGCCGATCTGCGGGCGTTCGCCGCATATGGCGTCCACGGGCTCACGGCAGTCACGGCGATCACCGCGCAGAATTCACGGGAAGTCACGGCCGTGCGCGTAGTACCGGCCGCTTCCCTGCTCGCTCAACTCGATGCGCTGCGCGCGGATTTCGATATCGCCGCCGTGAAGATCGGCATGCTCGGCAGCACGGCGAACGTGCGCGCCGTCGCGCGCTGGCTGCGCAGGCAGGCGCCGAAGAACGTCGTCCTCGATCCGGTTTTCGTCTCGACGAGCGGGCGCCGCCTCCTTTCGGCACAGGGCGTGGCCACGCTACGCGACGAGCTGCTGCCACTTACGAGCGTCGTGACGCCGAACGTTCCCGAGGCGGAAGTCCTGCTCGCGCGGTCCCTGCCCGCCGCCGCGCCGCTACACGTGGCGGCGAACGAGCTGTTGCAGCTCGGCGGCGCGGCCGTCCTCCTCAAGGGCGGGCATGTCAAGGGACGCGAGGCAGCCGTCGTCGACCATTTCGCCGACGCGCGTGGCAGCCTGCAATTCGCACACGCGCGCCTGCCGTTCGCCGCGCGCGGCACCGGTTGCACGCTCGCCTCGGCGATCGCAGCCGGGCTCGCGAAGAAGATGTCGATGCGCGCGGCCGTGCGGCGAGCCGAAGAACACCTGCAGGCTTGCTATCGGGCAGCGACGCCGATCGGCCGTGGCAACGCCCGCGCCCTTGGCTGGAAGCGGGTCGTTCAGGATTAGCGCAGGCGTTCGATGATCGCGTCGGCGAAGCTGTCGGTCGTGCCGCTGCCGTCGATATCCGGCGTCACGCGGTCGCGTGCGGCCATCGTCGCGCGAATCGCGTTGCGCACGCGAGTCGCCTGGTCCTCGTGACCGAGGTGACCCAGCATCTGGCACGCGCCAAGCAGCAACGCGCACGGATTGGCGATGCCCTTGCCGGCGATGTCGGGCGCGGAACCGTGGACCGCCTCGAAGATCGCCGCATCGGCGCCGATGTTCGCGCCAGGGGCCAGTCCGAGCCCGCCGACAAGACCCGCGCAGAGGTCGGAGATGATGTCGCCGAACAGGTTCGTCGTGACGATCACGTCGAACTGCCAGGGATTGAGCACGAGCTGCATGCACGTGTTGTCGACGATCATCTCGTTGTGTTCGATCTCGGGATACCGCGCGGAGACCTCGCGCGCGACCTTGAGAAACAGGCCCGACGTCGACTTGAGGATGTTGGCCTTGTGGACGATCGTGACCTTCTTGCGTCCGGCGCTGCGGGCCAGGTCGAAGGCGTAGCGGACGATGCGCTCGGAGCCTTTGCGCGTGATCTTCTGCGTCAACGTCGCGGTGTCGCCGTCGGCGGACACCTGCTGGCCCTCGCCGATGTAGGCGCCTTCGGTATTCTCGCGCACGGTGAGGATGTCGATGTTCTCGTAGCGCGACTTCGTCGCCGGGAACGAGATCGCCGGGCGTACGTTGGCATACAGATCGAAGCGCTTGCGCAGCGTCACGTTGATCGACGTGAATCCCTCGCCGACCGGCGTCGTCAGCGGGCTTTTCAGCGCGACGCGGTGACGGGCGATCGCCTCGAGCGTGGCGGCCGGCAGCAGATCGCCGTGCTTTTCCTGCGCGGCGAGACCGGCCTCGACGACGTCGTACTGCAGGCCGAGTGCGAGCGCGTCGAGCACGCGCAGCGTTGCGCGCATGATTTCCGGGCCGATGCCATCGCCGGGAATCACTGCAATCGTGGTGGGTTTCATGGTGCGCTCGAGCTGCCGTCAAATGGGGCGCGCATTATCCGCGCCATGCGGCTTCACCACAAGGAAAAGGTACCCTGGCTGGCCCGCGCGCCGGGCAGGCTGGCAATGCCTATCCGGCCGATTCCAGCTGGTCCAGGAAATCGACCGCACGGCGCAGATGCGGAATGACGATCGAGCCGCCGACGACGAGGCCGACGCTGAAGGTTTCGAAGAACTCCTCGCGCGTCACGCCGGCGTCGCGGCACTGCGCGACGTGATAGCTGATGCAGTCGTCGCAACGCAACACCATCGACGCGACGAGGCCAAGCAGCTCCTTCGTCTTCACGTCGAGCGCGCCGGGCTTGTAGGTCTGCGTGTCGAGCGCGAAGAAGCGGCGCACGACCTGATTGTCCTCGGCGAGGATGCGTTCGTTCATGCGCTGGCGGAATTCCGTGAAAGCCTTGACGCGCTCGTCCTTCGCCGTTGTCTGGAGCGCCTTTTTCGGAGCCTTCTTGCTGCCTGCCATTGCGATTCCTTCCTCAGGCGTTTGCGAGGGCGGCCAGGCGGCCGCTGCGGTCCGCTTCGGCGAGTTCTTCGAAACCGCCGATGTGCTCGCCGTTGACGAATACCTGCGGCACGGTGCGGCGCTGCGCGCGGGCGAGCATCTCCTCGAGCTTTCCGGGTTCGCGATCGATGAGGACTTCCTCGTAGTCGAAGCCACGGGACTTGAGCAGGTTCTTGGCCGCTACACAGTAGGCGCAATTCGCCTTCGAGTAGATTTGGGCTTTGGCAGTCATTGCAGAATCGGGTCGTATGCCGGCATGGGGGACGCTACACTGTGGGGCCTGATCGAGGCAATTTCCAGCCCCGCGCACTTCCGCAGGCAGCAACCCGAACGCCCGCTGAGCGCGAAAAAGCCGTCTCTGGCCGTGGAACTGCGCGTGGAGTAATGTTGTCCAACTGGCGATCCATCGAGCCCAGCCATGGTTTTCAACAAGTGCCTTCTCGCCTTCCTACTCACCGCCACGGCGGTGATGTCGGGTAGTGCCTTCGGTAGCGAGATGCGGCTGCCCAATCTCGGCAGTTCCGCCGGGCAGATCGCGTCACCCGAACAGCAACGCCAATACGGCTTCTATGTGCTGCACGAGTTGCGCAACCAGAACGGCGTGCTCGACGATGCGCTGCTCGCCGACTATCTCAACACGCTCGGCTACCGACTCGTCGCGAACAGCCCTCAACCCGACCAGGCGTTCACGTTTTTCATCGTCCGCGACACCGAGATCAACGCGTTCGCGCTGCCAGGCGGCTTCGTCGGCGTCAACGCCGGTCTCATCCTCACGACCGAAACCGAGAACGAACTCGCCGCAGTGCTCGCGCATGAAATCTCCCATATCACGCAGAACCATCTGATTCGCGCCGTCGAGGCCGAGCAGAAGATGACCCCGTTGATGATTCTCGCGATGATCGGTGCCATCGCGGCGTCCGCCCACCAGAACCCATACAGCACGAGCAACGCCGACGTCGGCGCGATGGCCGCGGTGCAGGGCCTGTTCGCGCAGATGCAGATCAACTTCACGCGTGCCGATGAATCCGAAGCCGATCGGGTCGGCATCAACACGCTCGCGAAGTCGGGCTTCGACCCCGACGCGATGGCCGGCTTCTTCGAGCGCATGCAGCGCGCGCTGCGCCCGGGCTTCGACGAAAACGACGTGCCCGCGCTGCTGATGGACCATCCGGTGACAACGACACGCATCAGCGAGGCGAAGGCGCGCGCAGACGTGATCAAGAAGGAGTACCACCCCGAAGTCACGGTTGGCGACATCGAGGAGCCCGGCAAGCCCGAAGCCGCCGTCGCCGCGGCCGCGAAGGGCGAAACGCAGCAAGGCACCGCTAGCGATCCTGCCAGGCCCGTGCAGATTTCGGCGATCTCGCTGCTGCCGAAGATCGGCCAGGTCCCGGCGAGCGCGCGACCGGCCGAAAGCCACGCACGGCAACGCATGCGCGCGCAGGCCTACTATCTGCTGATGCGCGAGCGCGTGCGCGTGTTATCGAGTCCGCACGCGGCGGAAATGGTCACCTACTACGCCGAGAACCTGCGCGATCACGCCGATTTCGACACGCCCGCGAACCGCTATGGCTATGCGCTCGCACTCACGCTCGACGGCAAGGCGAAGCAGGCGTACGAAACGCTGCGCAAGTTCGGCGAGGCCGATCCGGAGAATCTCGTTTTCCAGATCGCGCTCGGCAACGCAGAGCTGTACATGGGGGCGCGCGACGCGGCGTTGCAGCGCTACGCGCGCATCGAGAAATCGTTCCCGAACAACCGTGCGCTCGCTCTCGCTCACGCCGATGCATTGCTCGCGAACGGCGACAAGGCGTCTGGAAAGATCGCCGAGGAATTGCTGCGTTCGCAGCTGGCCCGCGATGACGAGGATCCGGACCTGCAGACGACCTTCGCGCACGCATGCGAACTCGCGGGCGATACGGTGCGCGCGGGCGAGGCTCACGCGACGGCCGCATACCTCAACGGCCGCGCCGAGGATGCGCTCAACCAGCTCAAGCAGATCGCCAAACGCGGCGACCTCAACTACTACCAGCGCACGCGCGTCGAGGCGCTCATCGCGCAGATGACGCCGCTCGTCCTCGACATGCGTCGACACAAGATCCGCCCCGAAGACCAAGGCAAGCTTGCGGCCACCGGGCCAGGATCCGCGCCAAAGCAGGGGCTGTCGTTCTGCGTCGCCGACAAATGCAACGGCAGCAACAACATCAACGCGAAGCAGGATCCGCAGACCGCTCACGACGCGTGGCCGGGCCGCTTCTCTCCGCAATGGCCGTCATCGAAATCGCAAATTCTGTCCCCACCGTCATCCAACGGTAACAATGACCCGCTGCAATAGCGCCGCTCGCAGCGCCGCGGAGATCTTCCGGCACTGGACGGGCTCGTGAATCCTCGCGGGACAGGACAGCCAGTGCAGAAGAACATCTTGATCGTCGAAGACGAGCCCGCAATCCGCGACATGGTCGCGTTTGCCCTGCGCAAGGCCGGCATGGAGCCGAGCCATGCTGCCGACGCGCGTGCCGCGCAAGGCATGATCGTCGAACGCGTCCCCGACCTCATCCTGCTCGACTGGATGCTGCCGGGCATGAGCGGCCTCGACCTCGCGCGGCGCCTGCGCAAGGAAGAGCTGACGCGCGACGTGCCGATCATCATGCTGACCGCACGCGGAGAGGAGACCGACCGCGTCGGCGGCCTCGAAGCGGGTGTCGATGATTACGTCGTCAAGCCCTTTTCGCCGCGCGAGCTCATCGCGCGCATCAAGGCGGTCATGCGCCGCACGCACGGCGTCGACACCGACGGTGTGATCGAGATCGGCGCGCTGAAGATCGACAGCGCCGCCCATCGCGTGCACGCGAACAACGAAACGGTGGCGATCGGCCCGACCGAATATCGCCTGCTGCACTTCTTCATGACCCACCCCGAGCGCGTCTATTCGCGCAGCCAGCTGCTCGACTATGTCTGGGGCGGCAGCGTCTACGTCGAGGAACGGACCGTCGACGTGCATATCCGCCGTCTGCGCAAGACCCTCGAACCACACCGGTGCGACGATCTCGTGCAGACCGTACGTGGCGCGGGCTACCGCTTCTCGACGACTCCTTCGGCATAGCGCCGCGCGCCGGCGACGAGGCGAAGACAGCGCGCAGCCGCGAAAAGGTATAATTGTGCATAGCTCCGACGCCGCCATCGCAGGCACATCAAGGCTGGCGCCTCTCGTCGGGACATCGCACAGGCATGCTGCGGCACACGATGCGTCTGGATTTTCTGCAAAGTCACGAATGGCAGGTCTCGCTGGGGCGCTTTGTCGTCTTGCTGGTGACGGCGCTGCTCGTCGGCTGGTGGCTCGACGCGGTGATCTACGCCGCGCTGGCAGCGTTGTTCGGCTATTCGGTCTGGTCTCTGATCACGCTGTACCAGTTCCAGGCGTGGCTACGCTCGCGCCGCCGACTTCCGCCGCCGGAAGATCGCGGTGTCTGGTCTGATATTTCGGCCCACATGTATACCAAACTTCATGCCGAGCGCTCGCGCAAGAGGCGCCTGATCACGCTGCTGCGTGCGTTCCGCGAAGGGGCTGCCGCACTGCCCGACGGCGTCGTCGTGCTGACGCGCGATCGCGGCGTCCTCTGGTTCAACGAAGCCGCATCGCGACTGCTGGGGTTGGCTGCGCCGCGCGATCGCGGCAGCCACATCGACGAATTCCTGCCGTCGCCGGTCAAGTCATGGCTCGTCGAAGACCCTACCCAGGAACCCCTGCGCGACGTCGCTTCGCCACTCGATGATGCGGTGCGTCTGTCATTCCGCCTCATCCCCTATTCGCGCGACCACACGCTGCTCGTGGTCCGCGACGTGACGCCGCTCGCGCGCCTGGAACAGGTGCGTCGTGATTTCGTCGCCAACGTGTCACACGAGTTGCGTACACCGTTGACGGTGCTGCACGGCTATCTCGAGATGCTCGAACCCGAAGTGATGCCGCAACTCGCCCCCGTCCTCGCCGACCTGCGCAGCCAGTCGCGCCGCATGACGCAGATCGTCGAGGACCTGCTCACGCTGTCCCGCCTCGAAGCACAGCAGCACGTCAACGACGGCGAGCGCGTGTCGATGCGCGCACTGCTATCGACGCTAAAACGCGAGGCCGACGGCCTGTCGCAGGGGCGCCACCGCGTCGACATCGTGCTGACCTGCGACAGCGACTTGCGCGGCTCGCCGGACTATCTGCACAGCGCGTTCTCGAATCTCGTCTCGAACGCGGTGCGCTACACGCCGGAAGGCGGTCGCATCGAGATCTCGTGGCAGCCCGCGGCGAACGGCGGCGCGCGTTTCGCGGTCGCCGATACGGGCTACGGCATCCCGCCCGAACACCTGCCGCGCATCACCGAGCGCTTCTATCGCGTATCGACGAGCCGTTCGCGTGAAAGCGGCGGTACAGGCCTTGGCCTGTCGATCGTCAAACACGTGCTGCAGCTGCATCAGGCACGCATGGAAATCGAAAGCGAAGTCGGCGTCGGCAGCACGTTCAGCTGCCTGTTCACGCGCGAGCGCTTGCTCGCGCCGGAAACGGTCGCCGAAGAAACCCAATAGGAGCACGTAATCATGCAGGCGAACGAATCGGCAACGACGGCGGTACGCATCGGCAATCTCGATGCGGCAACACCGGTCGCCAACGACGATGCGCCGCAGGCCGAAGCCGCGAGCGCAGGCCCGAACCTGCACGATCCCGCGCTGTACCTCAACCGCGAGCTCGCCCAGCTCGAATTCCATTTTCGCGTCCTCGCGCAGGCGCAGGACCCGCACGTGCCGCTGCTAGAGCGCATGCGTTTCCTGTGCATCTCGAACTCGAACCTCGACGAATTCTTCGAGGTGCAAGTGGCAATCCTGCGCCACCATCTCGAACTCGGCGACGCGAAAGCCGGCCCCGACGGCATGCCCGCGAGCGAGCTGCTCGCGCGCATCCGCACGCGCGTGCTCGAACTCGTCAACGCGCAGTATTCGTTCTGGAACGATTCGCTGCTGCCCGAGCTCGATCGCGAAGGCATCCGCTTCATCGCGCGCGACAAGTGGACGAGCAAGCAGACGCGCTGGCTGCAGGGCTACTTTCAGAACGAGGTGTTGCCAGTGCTGTCGCCGCTCGGGCTCGATCCCGCGCATCCGTTTCCGCGCATCCTCAACAAGAGCCTCAATTTCGCCGTGTCGCTCGAAGGCAAGGACGCGTTCGGCCGCGAAGGCAACATGGCGCTCGTGCGCGCGCCGCGCTCGTTACCGCGCATCATCCGCCTGCCCGACGAAGTCTCCGAGAAGCCGCACGACTTCGTCTTCCTGTCGAGCATCCTGCACCAGTTCGTCGACGAACTTTTCCCGGGCATGCGCGTCACGGGCGCATACCAGTTCCGCGTCACGCGCAACAGCGAACTGACCGTCGACGAAGACGACGTGCAAAACCTCGCGCTCGCGCTGCGCGACGAACTGCGCGGCCGCGGCTTCGCGCGCGCGGCGCGCCTCGAGATCGTCGACACCTGCCCGAAGCCGGTCGCCGACTACCTCATGCACAACTTCGAGCTGACCGAATCCGACGTCTACCGCTGCGCGGGACCGGTGAACGTGCATCGCATCAGCACTATCTACGACCAGGTCGATCGGCCCGAGCTCAAGTTTCCGAAGTTCACGCCGCGACTCGCCGCACCCGTGGCCGCCGAGCGCAACCTGTTCGAGGCGATCGCCGAACGCGACATTCTGCTGCACCATCCTTTCGAGTCATTCAGCGCGGTCGTCGAACTCGTCAAGCAGGCGGCGAACGACCCTTCCGTGCTCGCGATCAAGCAGACGCTCTATCGCACCGGCAACGACTCGCCGCTCGTGAACCTTCTGATCGACGCGGCGCGCGCCGGCAAGGACGTCACCGTCGTCGTCGAGCTGCGCGCGCGTTTCGACGAGGAGGCCAACATCCAGCTCGCGAACCGGCTGCAGGAAGCCGGCGTGCAGGTCGTGTACGGCGTCGTCGGCTTCAAGACGCACGCGAAGATCCTGCTGATCGTGCGCCGCGAGAAGGCCGGGCTGCGCCGCTACGTGCACCTGTCGACCGGCAACTATCACCAGGTCACGTCGCGCATCTACACCGACTTCGGCCTCATGACCGCCGACAAGGACATCACCGAAGACGCGCACAAGCTGTTCCAGCAGCTGTCGGGGCTCGGTCCGGTGATCAAGCTCAAGCGCCTGCTGCAGTCTCCGTTCACGTTGCACAAGGGCCTCGTCGCGAAGATCGAGCGCGAGATCAAGCACGCACGCGCGGGCAAGCCGGCGCGCATCATCGCGAAGATGAATGCGCTCAACGAAGGCAGCGTCATCGAACTGCTCTATCGCGCCTCGAATGCCGGCGTGCAGATCGACCTCATCGTGCGCGGTGCCTGTACGCTGCGTCCGGGCGTGCCAGGCATTTCCGAGAACATCCGCGTACGCTCGATCGTCGGACGCTTCCTCGAACACAGCCGCGTGTACTGGTTCGCCAACGACAACAAGCCCGAGATCTTCTGCTCGAGCGCCGACTGGATGGAACGCAACCTCTTGCGCCGCATCGAGACCTGTTTCCCGATCCTCGACCCCGACCTCGCCCAGCGCGTCTACGACGAAGCGCTGGCCAACTACCTCGCCGATAACACGCAGGCCTGGCAGTTGCACGACGACGGCCACTACGAGCGCATCACGCCGGGAGAGCAGAAGCCGCATTCCGCGCAACAGACCCTGCTTGCGCGGATCTGCTGAAGCCGCGGCAAGCCAGGCTGAAGCGAAAGCAGGAGACGCATGCGCCGGCGGGAGAGCGGGTGGCGGGTCAACGCCCCTGCGCGTCCGTGCCGACACCACCCTGTCGTGGCGTGTGCTCGCTGCGTTCTCTCGCGATAGCGGTCCTCCATCCGCTCGTTGCACTCGCTCGTTCCGCGATCGCCACAACCGCGCGCCATGGCTGCGCCGCATGCGCGCGACGCAGCGGCAAGCCGCGATCAGGGCTTCATCGCCACCGTGACCGAAGCCGAGCGTCGCATCGCCGCGAGCTGCGCCTTCACGTCGGCCACGTCGTCGGCGATCGCCTCTAGCGCGGCAACGCGCGATTTTTCGGCATCGAGCTCCGCGCGCAACGCCGCGATCTCGCGCTCCTTGCTGTCGAGTCGCGCCGAGAGCTTCGCGTCCTTTTCCGCAAGCAGCGCGTTGAGTCCCTGGATCGCGGCGAGCGCGACGCCGTCCGCGTCGACCGTGTCGATGCCGGTGTTGGTTTCGCCGAGCTCGAACGCCGCGTAGAAGTCCTGCGCCATCGGGCCCATGTGCCGATACTTCGTGTCCTGTGTCTTGTAGTGCCAGGTCGCGAGCGGCATCGCCGCGACTTTCTCGAGCACGGCGCGTGCGTCGACCGGACGCAACGCGTCCTTCGCGTTGCGATCGGACAAGGTCGTCCAGGCGCTGTTGCCCGAGGCAAGCTGCAGGCCCGCGGTCGTGTTGGTCGAGCTGTAGAACTTGAAGCCGCCGGTCGCGCGCACCATGAATTGCCTGGGTGCGTCGGAAAAGGTGTCGACGAGGCCGTCGCCGTAGACGAACGCGTAGGGATGCGTCGAATAGGTGGAGACTCCCATCGCCATCGAAGCGGTATTCTCGGCGTAGGTGCCGCTGCCCACGGCGAACGAACCGAAACCCCAGGCATTGCCCGAGGCCAGGGCGACGGCGGTGGCCGCCTCGGCGGTCGAGCCATATCCGAGCGCTATCGAGCTGTCTCCCGACGCGAAGGCTCCCGGCCCGAGCGCGATCGAATCCTGCCCCATGGCCGTGGCGTCGGTGCCCATCGCGACCGAATGGGCACCGATGTTCGCGTCGTCCGCCGAACTCCCGTTGAAGCTGCCGACCCGGAACGCGGCCTTGGCCGGGTACCACATCATGCGCGTTCCGCTTGCCGTGGTCGGTATGCTGCCCGTGCCGAACGTGCCGGTGGCGAGCAGGCCGCCATCGCTGAAGGATTGCAGCAGGCCGTTCGCCGCGAGCGTGTTGGCGGCCCCGAAGCGCAGCGTCTGGTTCGCCCCACCGACCGGCAGCGGCGTCCAGTAGCCGAACACGTCGATGACGAGATTGACCGACCCGTTTTCGACCTTCACGTCGAACATGCCGCTGCCATCCACGGGAATGTTCGAGAAGGCGCTGTTGAACAGCTGCGATCCGTTGAACAGGCCAATCGCGGTGAGCGGCATCGACGTGGCGGGCGACCACGCCCTGATATCGCCCGTCCCGGTGGGATTGAGCATCGCGATGCTGGCCCCTATGGCCGTGATGCCGCTGGGAATGCCGCACCCTGCGGGATTGCCATCCTGCGCGATGACGCTGGCATTGGTCGTGCCGTACGTATAAGGCGACGCGGCCGTCGGCAGCAGCGGGCCGCTGCCGGTGAAGCCACCGTAGTTGCGCGTCTCCAGAATCCGGCACGGCACGATCGGCACGTAGATGTCGGCCGCGTAGGCGGCCGGTCCAGCGGAGATCGCTGTGGCAGCGATTGTCAGATACAGGGCCGGACGCAGTGTGTTGGACAACGTTTTCATGCAGTTCCCCTCGATGCGGGTCTTGATGCGGGTCCTCGGCCAAAGCCGGCCTTGCCTACTCACACGCAAGAAGGACGGCGAGGTGACACGACATCGGCGAATTTCGTCGCGGACGATGCGCTACACTCGTGGCGTCGCGGCGGGGACAGACGTACTGCGTGAATTCGACCGACATCACCGAGCTGGTACTCGCCGCGGGCGACGGCAACGCCGAGGCGATGCACGGCCTGTTCGATGCGGTGTACGCGGAACTCAAGCGCCTGGCACATCGGCAGTTGGTCAATGCGCCGAATCCGACAATCAACACGACCGGTCTCGTCCATGAGACCTACATCAAGCTGATTCGCCCCGAATCGCTGAGACTCAAGGATCGCGGACATTTCTTCGCGACCGCCGCCAAGGCGATGCGCCAGATCGTGATCGACCATGCGCGCCGGCGCCACGCCGAGAAACGCGGCGGCGCGCAAGCGCAGGTCACCGGCATCGACGACGATGTCGACGCGGGCGCGCTCGATCCCGAGACGCTGATCAACCTGCACGCCGCGCTGGCGCGACTGCACGAACTCGAGCCGGGATTGTCGGAACTCGTCGAACTGCGTTTTTTTGCCGGACTCAGCGTCGAACAGGTAGCGGAGCTGCGCGAGGTGTCGACGCGCACGGTGCTGCGCGATTGGCGGCGCGCGCGCGCATTCCTGTTCGATTCCGTCGTGCTGGATTCGGTCCCGTCCGATTCCGTGAATGCGGAGCGGCCGGACTGAGCAAGGATCAGTCGCCGCGCGCGCACATGGCCTTTGTCGCCCGCCGCCCGATTCCTCGCAGTCGCCGGCGCAGCGGACGGTGTCGCAATGCTGTCACCCGGAAGCGAAAAATACGTGATCTCTAGCAACTGCCCGTCGAGATGCACCGAGTGAATTCCTCTCCCGCCGACCCGTGGTCGAGACTGTCCGCATTGTTCGACGAGGCGGTCGAACTGCGGCCCGACCAACGCGAGACCTTCATCGCAAACGCATGCGCCGGCGACACCGACCTCGCGCAGCGTCTGCGGCGCATGCTCGCGGCCGATGCGCGGGCTGAGTCCGATGACTTCCTCGGCTCGCCCGCGTTGTCGCCGAACCTGCGCCTCTGGGACGCCGGCGGCAGCGACTATGAACCCGGATCACGTCGTTTCGGCGCGTATCGTCTGATAAGGCTGATCGGTGCCGGCGGCATGGGCGAAGTCCATCTCGCCGAGCGCGGCGACGGTCAATTCGAACAGCGCGTCGCGCTCAAGCTGCTGCCGCAGCCGACGCCGGGATTGATCCAGCGCTTTCGCCAGGAGCGGCAGATCCTCGCGCGACTCGAGCATCCGCACATCGCGCGCCTGCTCGACGGCGGGGTCGGCGAGGCGCAGGTGCCCTACTTCGCGATGGAGTACATCGAGGGCGTGACCATCGTGGCGTTCGGCACGCAGCGTGAACTCGGCGTCGCCGGGATCCTGCGTCTTTTCCTGCTCGTCTGCGACGCCGTGCAGTACGCGCATCGCAACCTCGTCGTGCATCGCGACATCAAGCCCTCCAACATTCTCGTCGATGCCGACGGCGCGCCGAAGCTGCTCGACTTCGGCATCGCCAAGGTTCTTCAGGAGACGGGCCGCGGCGACGCTACGCACACGCACGCGCGCGCGTTCACGCCCGACTATGCCGCGCCCGAGCAGATTCGGGGCGAAGCCGTGACGACCGCCACCGACGTGTATGCGCTCGGCGTCGTCCTGTACGAACTGCTGACGGGCGCCCGCCCCTACAAGCTCAGGCGCGACCTGCCGCCGGAACAGGCGATCCACGCGGCCGCGGCGATCGCACCGAGCGCTGCACTCACGGCGGAGAAGTCCGCGCACGGCGTGCGCCGCCGCGCGCTGCTCGGCGATCTCGACACGGTCGTCCTCACGGCGATCGCGCAGGCGCCCGAGCGGCGCTACGCGACCGTCGAAGCATTCGCGAACGACATCCGCCGCCATCTCGAGGGGCGGCCGATCACCGCGCGCGGCGAAAGCGCCTGGTATCGCGCGCGCAAGTTCGCGCGGCGCAATCGCACGGGCGTCGCGGCGGCGCTGATCGTCGCCGCCACGCTGATCGGCGCGACGCTGGTGAGCGTGCGGCAGGCGCGCATCGCCACCGAACAGGCGGCGCGTGCCGAGCAGAAGTCGCAGACCGCGGAAGCCGTCAAGGGCTACCTGCTGTCGGTTTTCGCAAGCGCCAATCCATACAACACCGACGGCAAGGTCGTCACGGCGCGCGACCTGCTCGAAGGCGGCCTCGAACAGGTCGACAAGAAACTGGCCGGTCAGCCGCAGGTGCAGGCGGAAATCTACGCGGGTTTCGTCGACACGTTCCTGCAACTCAACAACAATGCGCTCGGCCAGCGGGCAGGCGAGCTCGCGCTGGAACGCTATCACCAGTTCCTGCCAGCCGACGCGGCAGAAATACTTCGCCTCGAAACCGACCTCGCCCAGGCCGATTTCTATCGCACGCGTTTCGACGGCCTCGTCGCGCGTTTCGAGGACCTGATCGCGCGCACACGCAACCGCGGCGGCGAATACGCGGCAGTGCGCGCGGACGACCTGACGCTGCTGTCGATGACGCATTTCCGCATGGGCAACTATGAAGCGTCGGTGCATACGAGCGAGGCGGCCCTCGCGCTGCTGCGCGAGTCGCATGCGAAGCCGTACGACTACGACATCGGCATCGTCCTCTACAACTTGTTCCTCGCGCGGCTGGCAGAGGGCCGGCTGACCGATGCCGCCGCGCTCATCGGCGAATTCACGACCGGCGACCGCAAGATCATCGGCCCGCAACACCCGGGGCTGATCACGGATGTCGTCGCGGTCGGGCGTCTCCTGCAGGATGCGGGCCGCCTGCACGAAGCGCACGAACTCTACACGACCGCGCTCGCGGCGCGACGCAAACAGTTTCCTGAAAAGCATCAGTTCGTTTACAACACGCGCGGCTACCTCGCCGACAACGACTGCGAACTAGGTGATGCGACGGGCAGCGCAGCGGTTTTTTCCGAGCTGGTCGCCGCGCTGGACGCGCCCGGAAGCGAAGTGGCCGCGAACGACTTCGCGCGTATCCATTTCAGCCGTGCGCATTGCCTCGTCAGCCTCGGCCGCTTCGACGATGCGCGCCGCGCGCTCGACGCGGCGCGCGAGCAAATCCTGCGCGTGATGGACAAGAACAACCCGTATCCGCTTGCGATGGACGCCGCCGCAGCCGATGTCGAACGCGCGGCCGGCCACGCCGATGCCGCGCTCGCCTTGCTCGCGCCGATCGTCGCGCGCCAGCGCGAACGCAGCGACCGCGAACTGCCGGCGAGCCTCCTCGCGGTCGCCCGCGCCGATGTGGCACTCGGCAAATTCGACGAGGCGCAGCTCGCGCTCGCCGAGGCGCGCGACGTACTCGACCGGCAGGGCCGCTCCAGCAGCGTCGTCGCGCGCGAGGTGGAACTCGCATGGACGACCGTATCCGTCGGCGGCGCGCCGCGGCAGGGCGCGGCGGATCACTGGCTACGCGCGGCGCGTATCGGCTGCGTCAACTTCGGCTGTGAGGACGCGCGCGTCCGCGGCTGGCAACGCCACGCCGTGCAGACAGGCGCGGATGCGGCTGCGGTCGCGGCGATCGCGACGCCGCCCGCGGGCGCCGCGGACAAACCCTACGAGGCGCAATACGCGCTCGCCGTGGACATCCTCGCGCAGGCGAGTTCGCCGCCGCCCGCATCGGGACGATAGATCCGCCTTTTGTGCGATCCGTCGAAAAAACCGCGGTACGAACGGTATGATTCGCGCTTGTTCCGCCGAACGGGCCAGGACAGGGCCGGCAACGCATGAACCCAGCGTCTTTCTTTTCCGTACTCATCGGCGGCGCGATCGGCAGCGTGCTGCGCTGGGGGTTCGGTCTCGCGCTCAATCCCATCCTGCCGACGCTGCCGCTCGGCACGCTCGCCGTAAATTTGCTCGGCGGATTCATCATCGGCGGCGCGATGGGCTTCTTCGAGCACTTCCAGCACCTGCCGCCCGAGTGGCGCCTCTTCGCGATCACGGGTTTCTGCGGCGGCTTCACCACCTTCTCGGCGTTTTCCGCGGAAACCGTGACGGCGCTGATGCGCGAGCAGTACGGCTGGTCGGTCGCGATCGTCCTTGCGCACGTGCTCGGTTCGCTGCTCATGACGATCGCCGGCATCACCGTCGTCCGCGCGCTGTTTCACACCTAGTTCGGAGCGGGCCGCGCAACTCGCCGATGACGGCCGGGAAGCGCGGGCATCCGCGCGAGTATTCCGCGGTTCTACCTCCGGATCGACGGCACGTCGCAAGAACGTCGCCCACGCGCCGGCGCCAACGCGGCGACGCCTGACTCGCACCCCAACGCCCCCTCCCGGCGCGACAGAAACTCCGGCGACGACGGCGCCTTTGCGGCACAATACGCATTCGCCGCAAGGACTTTCCGCAAACCATTTCCTAGCCGCCCCCTTCACTCGCTGACGACTCGCTGCAACGCATGAATCTGCAAGCCAACTACGAACAAATTCCGCTCAAGGACTACGCCGAGCGCGCCTATCTCGACTATTCGATGTACGTGGTGCTCGACCGCGCGCTGCCGTTCGTCGGCGACGGGCTCAAGCCCGTGCAGAGGCGCATCGTCTACTCGATGAGCGAACTCGGACTCGATGCCGGCGCGAAACCGAAGAAGTCGGCGCGCACGGTCGGCGACGTCATCGGCAAGTTCCATCCGCACGGCGACAGCGCCTGCTACGAAGCGATGGTGCTGATGGCGCAGCCGTTCTCGTATCGCTATCCGCTGATCGACGGCCAGGGCAACTTCGGCTCCCCCGATGACCCGAAGTCGTTCGCAGCGATGCGCTACACCGAATCCAAGCTCACGCCGATCGCCGAGTTGCTCCTGCAGGAGCTCGGCCAGGGCACGGTCGAGTGGACGCCGAACTTCGACGGCACGCTGCAGGAACCGTCCTGGCTGCCGTCGCGCGTGCCGCACGTGCTGCTCAACGGATCAACCGGTATCGCAGTCGGCATGGCCACCGATATCCCGCCGCACAACCTGCGCGAAGTCGTCAACGCGTGCATCCACCTGCTCGACGAGCCCGAGGCGAGCATCGCCGAATTGTGTCGTCACGTGAAAGGTCCCGACTTCCCGACCGCGGCCGAGATCATCACGCCGAAGAGCGACCTCAAGGCGATGTACGCGACCGGCAACCGCTCGGTGCGTGCGCGCGGCATCTACGTCAAGGACGATGGCAACGTCGTCATCACCGCGCTGCCGTATCAGGTGTCCGGATCGAAGATCATCGAGCAGATCGCGAACCAGATGCGCGCGAAGAAGCTGCCGATGCTCGAGGACGTGCGCGACGAGTCCGATCACGAGAATCCCGTGCGCCTCGTCCTCATTCCGCGCAGCAATCGCATCGATCTCGACGAGATGATGCAGCACCTGTTCGCGACGACCGATCTCGAGCGCAGCTATCGCATCAATCTCAACATGATCGGCCTCGACGGCAAGCCGCAGGTCAAGAATCTCAAGCAGATTCTCAACGAATGGCTGCGCTTCCGCACCGACACCGTGACGCGGCGCCTGCAGCACCGCCTCGCGAAGGTCGAACGCCGGCTGCACCTGCTCGAAGCATTGCGCATCGCGTTCCTCAACCTCGACGAGGTCATCCGCATCGTCCGCACCGAGGAGGAACCGAAGCCCGTCCTCATCGCCCGCTTCAGGCTCAGCGAAGACCAGGCCGACTACATCCTCGAGACGAAACTGCGCCAGCTCGCGCGCCTCGAGGAGATGAAGATCAACGCCGAGCGCGACGCGCTCGAGGAAGAGCGCGCGCGCCTCACGGTGACGCTGAAGTCGCCGGCGAAGCTCAAGCTGCTGATCAAGGACGAGCTGCGCGCGGATGCCGAGAAGTACGGCGACAAGCGCCGCTCGCCGATCATCGAACGCGAGGCCGCGCAAGCGCTCGACGAGGCGGCGCTGGTTGCGAGCGAGCCGATCACGGTGATCCTTTCCGAGAAAGGCTGGGTCCGTGCCGCGAAGGGTCACGAGATCGACGCGGTCGCGCTGAGCTATCGCGAAGGCGACAGCTTCCACGCGGCAGCGAAGGGCAAGACGACGCAGCAGGTGGCGTTCCTCGATTCGGCCGGCCGCAGCTACTCGACGCCCGCGCACACGCTGCCTTCGGCACGTGGCAACGGCGAGCCGCTGACCGGACGCTTCACGCCCAGCGGCGGCGCGCGCTTCGATGCGCTCGTGATGGCCAACGCGGCGACGAAACTCGTGCTCGCGTCCGACTTCGGCTACGGCTTCGTCCTCAAGTTCGAGGCGCTGCTCGCGAACAAGAAGGCCGGCAAGGCGCTCATCAACATGGATGACGGCGCGCATGTGCTCGCGCCTGCCCTGGTCAACGACGCGGCGCGCGACCGCATCGTCGTCGCAACGAACGCAGGCCACCTGCTGATGTTCTCGGTGGCGGAGCTGCCCGAGCTCGACAACGGCGGCAAGGGCAACAAGCTCGTCGAGATCCCGAAGGCGAAGCTCGCGACGGGCGAGCGCGTCGCGGGTATCGCGGTCGTGAGCGAAGGCTCCGGCGAAGTGACGCTCTACGCGGGCCAGCGCAAGCTGATCCTCAAGTGGGCCGATCTCGTCGAATACAACGGCAACCGTGCGCAACGCGGCAGCACGTTGCCGCGCGGCTTCCAGCGCGTCGAGCGCATCGAGACGACGGGCTGATCCGAGTGACTCGCGGCAGAGGCCTGCGGGTTGCACGAAATCAGCACGAGACCAGCACCGGTGAGGAAACCCTGAGGAATCACTCACCGCAACACGCTTGAAGGAGGCGCGATGGAACTCGGCATGATCGGTTTGGGGCGTATGGGCGCGAACATGGCCCAGCGCCTCGTGCGCGACGGCCATCGCGTCGTCGGCTTCGACTCCAGCGCGGAAAGCCGCGGTCGCGCTGCGCAGAACGGCATCGAACCCGCCGCCTCGCTGGCCGAACTCGTCGCCGCGCTCAAGCCACCGCGCGCGCTATGGCTCATGGTACCGGCCGGCGCGCCGGTCGACGAGACGATCGCAGCGCTGCTGCCGCTGCTCTCATCGGGCGACGCACTGATCGACGGCGGCAATTCGTTCTACAAGGACTCACTGCGGCGCGCGCAGACCTCCGCCGCGAGCAAGGTCGACTACATCGACTGCGGCACGAGCGGCGGCGTCTGGGGCCTCAAGGAAGGCTACAGCCTCATGATCGGCGGCGACGAGAAGGCGGTCGCGCGGCTAAATCCGATCTTCGCGAGCCTCGCGCCAGCGAAGGACACGGGCTGGGGGCGCGTGGGCCCGGTCGGCTCCGGACACTTCACGAAGATGGTGCATAACGGCATCGAGTACGGCCTCATGCAGGCCTACGCCGAAGGCTTCTCGATCCTCGAACACAAGCAGGAGTTCGCGCTCGACCTCGCCCAGGTCGCCGAAATCTGGCGGCACGGTAGCGTCGTGCGCTCATGGCTGCTCGACCTCGCCGCCGACGCGCTCGCGAAGAACCCAACGCTGAAGGGCATCGCACCCTACGTCGCCGATTCGGGCGAAGGCCGCTGGACGCTCGCCGAGGCGATCGAGCTTGGTGTCCCGGCGCCCGTGATCGCGCAATCGCTGCTCGAACGCCTGCGCTCGCGCGACAAGGACTCGTTCACCGACAAACTTCTCGCCGCGCTGCGCAATGAGTTCGGCGGGCACGAGATCAAGAAGGGATGAATCGTTTGCTAGTCTTGGTCCGTCGTCGCTCGCGATGACAGACGCGAACCAGCACCAGCGCCCGTCGCGGAAAACAAGATAAGAGGATCGAGACGATGCCCTGCAACGCCGCCCTACTCGCTGAAGTGGACCTGTTCGAGCTCATGTCCGACGAGGATCGCGAAATGCTCGCGCAGATCATCGACCTGCGCACGCTCGTGGGCGGTGAGGTCCTGTACAAGGCCGGAGAACCCGGCGAATCGCTGTTCGTCGTGCGCAGCGGCGAGATCGAGCGCTCGATCCGCGACACGGCCGGCCAGGAAATCCAGCTCAGCATCCACAACGAAAACGACATCTTCGGCGAACTCGCGCTGCTCAACCGCGCGCCGCGCAGCGCGACGGCCACCGCGCTGACCGACACCGTATTGCTCGAACTCGACCGCGAAGATCTGCTCGTGCTGTTCGAGAAGAGCCCGCGCGCGGCGCTGCGCCTGCTCGCCGCGATGGGCCACATGACGCGAAAGGCCGACGATCTGCTGCGCACGCGCGTTTCGCGCAACGCCAACATCGAGGCCAACGAGAAGATCACCGTCCTGCAGAAGATCGCCGACTGGATCTCCTGGTTCAGCGGCAGCATGCCGTTCCTGCTGCTCAACGCCGTCTGGTTCGCGATCTGGATCGCGATCAACACGATGCACCTCGGCGTCGAGGAATTCGATCCCTATCCGTTCGGCCTGCTCACGATGATCGTGTCGCTCGAGGCGATCTTCCTCTCCTGCTTCGTGCTGATCAGCCAGAACCGCCAGGCCGAAAAGGATCGCGTGCGCTCCGACATCGAGTACGACGTCAACATCAAGGCCGAACTCGAAATCGCGCATCTGCACGAGAAGACCGATCGCATGTATGCCGAGATGCTCGAGTACTTCACGCGCATCGAAAAGCGCCTTGCCAATCCCTCGGCGCCCCTACACTGAGAGAATCAGGGCCTCTCCGCAGTGGCCGCTCTCGTCGTTCTGCCAGGCCTCGATGGCACGGCGACGCTGCACGCGGCGTTCACCGCCGCTGCGCTTGCGTCGTTCGAAAGCGTCACGGTACTCGCGTATCCGCCGGACGAATTCCTCGACTACGCGGAACTTGAAACATTCGCGCGCTCGAAACTGCCCGGCGACACCCCATTCGTGCTGCTCGGCGAATCGTTCTCGGGACCCGTCGCCTTGGCCATCGCCGCCAGTCCGCCGGGCAATCTCGCCGGGCTCGTCCTGTCGACGACTTTCGCGAGGACTCCGGTGCGGGCTGCTGCCGCGTTACGCGCACTCGCGCGCGCCACGCCCGTACGAATGATTCCGATCACCTTGCTGTCCTGGTTTCTGCTCGGCCACTGGGCGACGGCAGAATCGAAGGCGGCACTCGAACATGCATTGAGGAACGTGTCGCCGGACGTGCTGCGCCGACGCGCTATGGCGACGCTCGACGTCGACGCGACATCGCGCCTCCCCGCCATTGCGGTACCGACGCTTTGCCTGCGCGCGACGGAAGACCGACTCCTGTCTGCGACCGCACAGCGCGCATTCGGATCGATTCGCGACATCACGACAAAAGACATTCCGGGCCCGCATCTTCTCCTGCAAGCCGTGCCGCAGGCATCGGCTCGGGCGATTGCGGAATTCCTGAGCGCACGCATGACGCCGCGGCGGCGCGACTGACGGCTCGGCTGGCCCTCGCTAGCCTGCGCCGATCGTCTTGTCGACGACGGACTGCGCCTCGGCAAGCACGCGCTTCAGGTGTGCCTCGTCGCGGAAGCTCTCGGCATAGATCTTGTAGATGTCCTCGGTGCCCGAGGGCCGTGCTGCGAACCAGCCGCTCTCGGCGATGACCTTGATGCCGCCGATGCGCGCGTCGTTGCCGGGCGCGCGATCGAGCACCTGCAGCACCTTCTCGCCGGCGAGTTCGGTCAGCGACAGCTTGTCGGGCGTCAGCTGCGAGAGCCTCTTCTTCTGCCCGGCATTCGCGCGCGCGTCGACGCGATTCGTCAGCGGCGCGCCGAGCTCGCGCATGAGGCCGGTGTAATACTCGCCCGGGTCGCGTCCGCTGCGCGCCGTGATCTCGGCCGACAGCAGCGCCGCAGCGATGCCGTCCTTGTCCGTCGTCCAGACGCTGCCGTCGAGGCGCGAGAAGGTCGCGCCCGCACTCTCTTCGCCGCCGAAGCCGAGCGAGCCGTCGAGCAGTCCGTCGACGAACCACTTGAGCCCAACGGGCGTTTCGTACAGCCGGCGGCCGAGCCGCTTCGCAACTCGATCGATCATCGCGCTCGACACGACCGTCTTGCCGACGCCGGCATCGGCGCGCCAGTGCGGACGATGCTGAAACAGGTAGTCGATCATCACGCTGAGGTAATGGTTCGCCTGCATGAGGCCGTGGCTGCGCGTGACGATGCCGTGGCGGTCGTGGTCGGTGTCGCAGGCGAACGCGACGTCGAACTTGTCCTTGAGCCCGATGAGGCGGCGCATCGCGAACGGCGACGACGGATCCATGCGGATGCGCCCGTCCCAGTCCAGCGTCATGAAGCGGAACGTCGGATCGACGGTCTCGCTCACGACCGTGAGATCGATGCGATAGCGCTCGGCAATGCGCGCCCAGTAGTGCACGCCCGCGCCGCCGAGAGGGTCGACGCCGAGCTTCAGCCGCGCGCCGCGGATCGCGTCGAAATCGACCACGTTCTGCACGTCTTCGACGTACGCGCTGAGGAAATCGTGTTCGCGCGTGGTCGATGCGGCGCGCGCGCGCGCGTAGTCGATGCGCTGCACGCCTGCGAGCGCATTCTCGAGCAGCCGGTTCGCCTCGTTCTCGATCCAGCCGGTGACGTCGGTGTCGGCGGGGCCGCCGTTCGGCGGGTTGTACTTGAAGCCGCCGTCCTCGGGAGGATTGTGCGACGGCGTGATGACGATACCGTCCGCGAGGCCCGTCGCACGGCCGCGGTTGAACACGAGGATCGCGTGCGAGATGGCCGGCGTCGGCGTGTACTCGTCACGGGCGGCGATGCGCGTCTCGACACCGTTCGCCGCGAGCACCTCGAGCGCCGTCGCGAACGCGGGCGCGGACAGTGCGTGCGTGTCGAAGCCGATGAACAGCGGGCCGTCGATGCCCTTCTGCCGACGATAGTTGCAGACGGCCTGGCTGACTGCCGCGATGTGCGCCTCGTTGAAGCTCGCACGCAGCGCCGAGCCGCGATGGCCAGAGGTGCCGAACGCGACGCGCTGCGACGGCACCGACGGATCGGGTCGCACGCTGTAGTAGGCGGTGACGAAGCGCGGAATGTTTTCGAGCGCCGACTCCGGCGCAGGTTCGCCCGGGATCCGTTTCGCATCGCTCATCAGTCCGCGTCCCTTCGGTAGCAACCGGCTACGCCGCCAGCGCAGCGCTCTTGCTCGCGATGCGCTGCATCAGCTCGCCCCACGAATCGACGAACGCCTTCGCGCCGTCGACCTGCAGCTTGTGCGCGAGCGCGTCGACGTCGACGCCAGCCTTCGCGAACCGGGCCAGGAGGCTTTCGGCAGCAGCGGCGTCCTCACTCATCGCGCCGGCGAGCTTGCCGTCCTTCGCGAACGCGAGCAGCGTCTTCTCGGGCATCGTGTCGACCGTGTTCGGCGCGGCGAACGCCTCGACGTAGAGGCTCGGCGAGAGTTTCGGATCCTTCGTGCCGGTGCTCGCCCAGAGCAGGCGCTGCGGATGCGCGCCCTTCGCGGCGAGGTCGCGCCAGCGCTTCGACGCGAGCAGATCGAGGTACGCGCGATAGGTGCGCCCGCCGATCGCGATGCCGAGGCGATTGTGCAGCTCGGCGGGTATGTCGCTGCCGAGTGCACGGTCCCAGCGGCTGATGAACAGCGAGGCGACCGACTCGACGCGCGGATCGAGGCCCGCGGCGATGCGGCGCTCGATGCCGCGCAGGTAGGCCTCCCCCGCGGCAAGGTACTGCTCGCGCGAGAACAGCAACGTCACGTTGACCGGCACGCCCGCGAAGATCGATTCCTCGATCGCCGGTACGCCTTCGGGCGTGCCCGGAATCTTCACGAACAGGTTCGCGCGCTGCGCGTCGCGGAAGATCGCCTTCGCCGCCTGGATCGTGCCGTCGGTCTCGGCCGCGAGCAGCGGCGACACCTCCATCGACACCCAGCCATCGACGCCATCGGTCTGCTCGTGGATCGGCGCAAAAAGATCGGCGGCGCGGCGCAGGTCTTCGAGCGCGAGCTCGATGAACAGCGCTTCGCCCGACTTGCCGGCCGTCGCCTTCTCGCGAATCGCCGCGTCGTAGGCGCCGCTGCCGATCGCTTCGTTGAAGATCGTCGGGTTCGACGTGAGCCCGGTCACGTCGTAGTCGGCGATGTAGCGCGCGAGCGTGCCGTTGTCGAGCATCTCGCGCGTGATGTTGTCGAGCCAGATGCTCTGACCCAGTGCATGCAGTTCGCGGGTTGCGTTCATCGCCATCTCCAAATCAATCGAACCGCGCGTCGGCGAGCTGTCCGCCTCGGCGCAGTCAAAATCCGGCGCTTGCAGGAATTTCTTTCCCCGAGCATAGCGCCCGAATGCTGAATTTCCCCCAGCCGCGGATCGACAGGGGGAGCTACTCGCCTCGCCTCAGGTCTTCACGCGATAGCACGGCACATAGGCCGAACCGCCGGGCAGCTTCATGCGTTGCTGCACGACGAAGCTCGCGAGCATGCGGTCGAGCGCGCGCATGATCTCGGGATCGCCCGCGATCTCGAACGGCCCGTGCGCGGCGATCGCCGCCATGCCCTCTTCCTTGACGTTGCCGGCGACGATGCCCGAGAACGCGCGGCGCAGATCGGCGGCGAGCAGATGGGCGGGCTGGTCGCGGTAGAGCTTCAGCGCCGCCATGTTCTGGTGCGTCGGTTTGAACGGCTGCTGGAACTGCAGCTCGATATGCAGGCCCCAGTTGAAGAAGAACGCGTCCTGGCTTTCGATGCGGTACTCGCGCACCTTCTCGATGCCCTTGTGGACGGCCTTCGCGGTCTCGCCTGGATCGTCGATGATGATCTTGTAGCGCTGGGCGACCGCGTCGCCGAGCGCGAGACGCAGGAACTGGTCGATCTGCTGGAAATATTCGGCCGATTCCTTCGGCCCCGCGAACACGAGCGGGAACGGCACGTGCGCGTTTTGCGGATGCAGCAGGATGCCGAGCAGGTAGAGAATCTCCTCGGCCGTGCCCACGCCGCCCGGAAACACGATGATGCCGTGACCAACGCGCACGAATGCCTCGAGGCGCTTCTCGATGTCGGGCATGATCACGAGCTGATTGACGATCGGATTCGGCGACTCGGCCGCGATGATGCCCGGCTCGGTGATGCCGATGTAGCGCTTCGTGCGCAGGCGCTGCTTGTCGTGCGCGATCGTTGCGCCCTTCATCGGCCCTTTCATCGCACCGGGGCCGCAACCGGTGCAGATGTCGAGGCCGCGCAGGCCGAGGTCGTAGCCGACTTTCTTCGTGTAGCGATATTCGTTGCGATCGATCGAGTGGCCGCCCCAGCAGACGACGAGGTTCGGATCGATATTCGGGCGCAGGATGCGCGCGTTGCGCAGAATCTCGAAGACCGCGTGGGTGATGCCGTGCGAATCGTCGAGCTTGAAGCGCCCGGCGTCGATCTGCGTCGCGATGTAGGCGATGTCGCGCACGACCGCGAACAGCAGTTCGTTGATGCCGCGGATGATCTTGCCTTCGACGAACGCGCGCACCGGCGCGTTGCGCAGTTCGAGCTTGATGCCGCGATCCTGCTGCAGCACCTGGATGTCGAAATCGGGATAGCGTTCGAACAGGCTGCGCGGATCGTCCTCGGGCGAACCGCCGGAGTCGAGCACGGCGAGCGCGCAGCGTCGCAGCAACGCGTGCAGTCCGCCCTGGGTCGCGTCGCGCAGGCGCGTGACCTCGTCGCGGGTCAAGACGTCCATGCCGGCGGCAGGGAAGATGCGTGCGTTTACGGTAGGTTGTTGCATTGTATATTTTTCCTCATCTCATTCATCCAGCAACGGAGCCATCTCCGCTGCCACCGCCAGCGCAGAAGCGCGCGGGCGGCCTAGTAGTATCCAAAGCGAAGCGTTTGCACGCAAGTCACACGCTGGAAAAAAAGAAAAACCGGCGCCCTTGCGAGCGCCGGTTTCTTTTCCTGCTGGACGTACTGTCGTGCTTCGCTACGATCAGAACGTGTACTTCGCCGTCATCATGACCGACCAGCGCTGGCTCGGAATCGGCACGCCCGGGGTCTGACCTTCGTTGATCACGAGAGTCTGCGGACGGTAGTTGCCGTTGGCATCCTTGAAGCCGGCGCCGCTCACGTCGAAGATGTACTTGCCGGTGGCCGGGTCGTAACCGCTGACCGCCGCGAGCTGACGCGTCAGCGGGAACGCTGCGCGCTTCTCGACGCCCCACTTGCTGTTGAACAGGTTGCCGAAGTTGAAGAAGTCCAACCGCAGCTCGCCCTTGTTGCCTTCGAAGAAGCCCGGAATCTGCTGACGGAAGCTCAGGTCGATCTGGTTGACCCACGGCGAACGCACGGCGTTGCGACCCGCGATCTGGCCTTCATGCGAGCTCAGGTACGGGTTGCCCTGCACGTAGCTCATGAACTGCTGCTTCTGCAGGGCCGTCGTGGCCGACGACCATTCCACGTCGTCGATCGACTTCGGAATGTAGATCAGGTCGCGAGCGTAGGTGTCGCCGTTCGTGTCCGTGCTCGAGATCCAGCTGTACGGCGCGCCCGAGTGGGCGTCGGCGAAGCCGGTGATCTGCGTCAGGTAGTCACCGAAGAAGTGATGCTGCCAGGTCACGCTCGCGAGGAAGCGCTGCGGGACGCTGTAGTTCGACGTCGCGGCCTTGTCGGTGTTCGGGTTGACCCAGACGTTGCCGAGGATGTTCGAGTTGGCGACGCTGGAGGTGCCCGGGTTGACGTCCGTGGCGTGACCGACGCGGAAGGCGGCCATCGCGCTCCAGTCGTCGGACATCGGCTTCGTGAACGACCACGTGAACGTGTTCGACTGACCCTGATGCGTGTTGGTCAGCTGCGTGACGTTGCCGAACGACGGGTTCTTGTTCGCGACCGTGTTGCTGCTGCAGGTCTTCACGTTCGCGGCCGAGCAGAAGTACTGGCGCCCGTCCGCACCGGTGTAGCTCGGCGCACCGAGGTTGAGGTTCTTGTAGAAGATGTCGTCGTTCGTCTCGGTGTAGTTGAACTCCATAGAACTGATGATGCCCATCCACGGCAGTTCGCGATCGAATGCGAGCGAAACCTGCGTGTTGTTCGGCATCTGGAAGTTCTTGTCGACCGTGTCGACCGCCATCTGCGCGAGGCTCGAGCCCAGCACGATCGCACCCGTGCCCGGGATCAGCGGATTCGAGCCTGTGAATACCGGCGCCTGCTTGACGTACGAGAGCGGGCTCGCGCACGTGCCTGCGGCCGCCTTCGTAGCGAAGAAGTTCTTGCCGTTACAACTGTACAACGTCGTGCCAATCGGATTGTTGCCCGAATCAACCACGTCATACGTGACGATCGACGTACCCGGGTTGGCGAACTCGTTCGAGTACCACACCGTCGGCAGGTCGGAGACGAAGATGCCGACGCCGCCGCGCAACTGCGTGCGGTAGGACGTGTCGAAGTCGTAGTTGAACGAGAAGCGCGGCTGGATCGCGCCGTTGCCGCTCGGCGTCGCATTGTTGGCGAAGCCGAAGCCGCCCTTGCTCGCGGTGCAGAGCGTGCTGCCGTCCGCGTTGGTCGCCGTGAACGGCGTGCCCGGTGCCGCGGCGAAGCAGGGGTTGTAGCGCGGGTCTTCGGGGAACTGCGGCACGTCGTAGCGCAGGCCATAGGTCATCGACAGGCGATCGGTGGCCTGCCACGTGTCCTGCAGGAAGATGCCGTACTGCTGCTTCTTGAAGTTGGCCATCGCCTCGTTGAGGGTCAGACCCGGCGCCGGTGTCTTGATCGTGTATTCCTCCCAGACCTTGTTCTGGAAGTTGGTCAGGCCCTGGTAGGTGTAGCTGCCGATCGCACCCTGTTCGAACGCGTTGAAGACCTTGTCCTGGTTGCCGTTGCCGCCGACGCGAACCGTGTGGTCGCCGAGGTGCCACGTGCCCGCGAAGTAGCCGTAGATGCTCTTGATGTCGATCGCGTTGACCTGGCTCGAGAACTCGGTACCGAGCGTCTCGCTCGGCGTGAAGCTCGTCGTCGGCACGGTGACCTGCACGGACGGCTGGTAGCCGCCGGCGAGCGGTCCACGCTGCTGCGTGTAGTGCGCGTACTGGATGTCCGCTTCGGTCGAGAACCTGTCGCTCCAGTCGCTGAACAACTGGCCGAGGAAGGTCTTGATGTCGCGGTCCTTGAAGTACCAGTTACTGTTCGGCGTGACCGAGGTCGCGCTGCCGGTCGGGACCGGCTGTTCTTCCTTCGTTTCGCTGTAGCGGAACACGGCGCGCTGCGTGTCGGAGATGTTCCAGTCGACCTTCGCGAGATAGCGCTTGTCGGTCAGGTTGGAGAGCGTCTGATCGCCCGGCGTCATGCCGAACGCCGCGGCCTGTGCGTTGACCTTGTTGAAGAAGTCGGTCGTGAGGCCGGTGACCGGCTGCGGGCCGCCCGAGTCGGACGGCGACGACGTCGCGCCGATGCCGACGCGCTCTTCCTTTTCATAGCTCAGGAAGAAGAACAGCGTGTCCTTGATGATCGGACCGCCCACGAAGAAGCCGGCCGTCCACTCGCGCTGCCAGCCCGTGTACGGCTGCTCGACATCGCTGCCGAGCGGGGCGATCTTGCCCATGAAGTTGTCGTTCGCGGTGCGGTACTTGTAGTACACGCCGCCGTGGTAATCGTTCGTGCCCGACTTCGTGACCGCGTTGACGTTGGCGCCGACGCAGCCGCGCGTGCTGACGTCGAAGTTCGACGTCGACACCTGGTACGACTCGATGGTTTCCTGCGAGATCGGCGAGCCGACGCTCGCGAGGCCGTTCGACTCGAGGCCGAAGGGGTCGCCCGCGTTGACCTGGTCGACCGTGATGCAGTTGTAGCGGAAGTTCTTGCCGTTCGCGGAGATCGCCTGCGCGTCGCGGTCGGTGATCGACACGCGCGGATCGAGGCGCGCGATGTTCTGGAACGAACCGTCACCGTTGACGGCCGCCTCGAGCTGCACGTGCGAGATGTTCGTCGACAAGCCCTTGTTGTCGGCATTGAACACGGCCAGCTGGCCCGCGTTGGCGGTAACGGTCACGCCTTCGAGGTTCTGCACCGCGGAGGCGTTCGCCTCGGCGAGGTTGACCGTCGCGGTCTCCGCGAGGTTCAGGTAGACGTTGTCGGCATCGACTTCCTTGATGCCCGTGCCTTGCGCTTCGATGTGGTAGGGACCGCCTACGCGCAGACCCTGCGCGACATAGCGACCGTTCGCATCGGTGGTGGCGTTCGACGTGGTGCCCGAAGGCACGTGCACGATCTTGACCTTGGCCCCTGCAACCGGAGCACCGCTGGCATCGAGAACGCGACCGACGACGCCCGAAGTGGTGTCCTGCGCCTGGACGGCAGACATTGCCAGTACCGACGCGATAACACCCGAGAGAAGCTTCACCCTGAACCGTCTATTCATTATCTGACCCTTCTTTTGACCTGTTGTTTTCTGAGCCCCTTACCGGTCTTTCGTCCCATCCCGGGCGAAAATTCCTGCCAACCACCGGTACACGAGTCATAGCCCGATCACTGCGCCACACTGCCCGCGGCACAGACCATGTTTAACGTTAGCTTAACCACACTTTATGACAGTTTTCACCCGTTTGCCAGCCCCGATGTCAAAATTTACATAGGTGAAATTGTGCGGCCTATCACGGGTTTCACGCAGCGGCTGCCGCGACCGCGGGACACCGCGCTCGCGGGCTGTTGCGCAAACGCATCGGGCCGTGGCGGAGCAGCCGGAGGACGCCGTGGCCGAACGCCGGCTCGACGCCGATTTCGTCAATGCGCCGCATGAGGAGATCAGCGGCGGTAACGCGGACGCCGCGTCCCGAAACATCGGCAACGCCAACCCTGCGCCGCACGACGCGCGAGACGCAAAGGGCCAAGCGCCGGCTCAGCGATGCGCGAGGTAGGCCGCAACGCCGTCGAGGAACATCTGCACCGACAACGCCACGAGCAGCATCCCGACGAGTCGTTCGATCGCGTTGAGCACGCTCTCGCCGAGCCAGCGATGCAGGTAGGTCGAACAGAGCAAAATCAGCGCCGTCGCGAGCCAGGCGCAGAACAGCGCGAGGCTCCAGTCCGCGGTGCGCCCCGGCTCGGAGTTGGCCATGAGCATGAGTGCCGCCATCGCCGAAGGGCCGGCGACGCCGGGAATCGCCATCGGCACGATGAACGGCTCGCTGCCCTCCGCGCCGCCGAAGATGTTGCCGTCGCGTGGCGGAAACACCATCTTCACGCCGATCAGAAACAGCACGATGCCACCGGCGATGCTGATCGACTCGAGGCGCAGCTGCAGCGCCTTCAACACCACGCCGCCGGCGAACAGGATCACGAACAACACGACGAGCGCGATGACGAGCTCGCGCGCCATGACGAGGCGCCGGCGCCCGGGCGCGACATGCTTCAGCAGACTCAGGAACACCGGGATGTTGCCTAGCGGGTCCATGATGAGGAACAGCAGGACGCCGGCCGACAGGGTGCTGATGCTGTTGTCCATTGCCTATTCCCCGATCACTTCTGCTACGCGAGCGGCAGTCCGACTCTCGCTCGGACAATTGCAACCGACCAACGGTTTACGTTTCCTTCTGCCGAGCTTACAGCGCTTTGACAACGCCGCTAGCGTCTTCGCGCAGAACGGTCGCGGCCTCACACCTGCGCGTCGCTTGCGTCTTGGGCGCTGACGGACATCACCGTCTCATCACGCCTCAACCGCGCAGGTCGAGCAGTTTGCCGCGCGCGCTCGCGCCGTCGTCGCCGAGCAGATAGACGACGGCGTTCGCTGCAACTTCGCCGCCCGGCAGCTCGATCGTGTTCTCGCCGAAATAGGCCGTGCGCCGCAGCATGCTCTTCATCGGCGCCGGCAGCAGCGCGTGCACGCGCACGCGGGCGTTCTCCCATTCGTCATGCAGGATCGCGACGAGGCCCGCGAGGCCGTGTTTGGCCACGCCGTACGCGCCCCAGAATGCCTTGCCTGCGCGCGCCGGATCGTCGAGCACGAAGACGACACTCGCATCGTTCGCGGGCGCCGCGGTCTCGTCGAGGCGCGTGAGCAACGCCGCGCAGGCTTGCACGATCAGGAACGGCGCATTGACGATCACCTGCTGCGCGCGCAGCCACGCTTCGGGCTTGATGTCGACGAGCGCCTGCAGGCCGTCGAAATGCGCGGCGCAGAACACGATGCCGTCGAGCCGACCGAATTCACGGCCTACCGTCACGGCGAGGTCGTCGTAATCCTTCGGCGACGCCCCCGCGAGGTCGAGCGGATAGATCGCCGCATGTCCGGCATGCGTCCCTTCGATTTCATCGTAGAGTTTCTCGAGCGCGCGCACCTTGCGGCCGAGCAGGATGACTTTCGCCCCTGCGTCCGCGCACGCCAGCGCGCTCGCGCGTCCGAGCGCGCCGGTTGCGCCGACGATCAGGACGACGCGATCCTCGAGCGATACGGCGGCCGGTTGCCACTGCGCGGGCAGTCGCGCCGTGTCGCCGAATTGCAGCCTCACGCGGCTTTCTGCGCTTCTTTGACCATGCGCGCGAGCTCGCCGCTGTCCTCGAGCTCGATCGTGATGTCGCAGCCGCCGATCAGTTCGCCGTTGATGAAGAGCTGCGGGAACGTCGGCCAGTTCGAATAGCGCGGCAGGTTCGCGCGGATCTCGGGATTCTCGAGCACGTTGACCGACGCGAACTGGGCGCCGGCGGATTTGAGGGCCTGCACGGCCCGCGAGGAGAACCCGCACATCGGGAATTGCGGCGTGCCTTTCATGAAGAGGACGATCGGATTGTCCTGCACGGTCTTGCGGATACTGTCGATGACTTCCATCTGCGTAAATCTCGAAACGGGCGCTGAAGCGCGATCGCGCATTGTACCAGCGCCGGGCCGGCCGGCCGCGGATTTCCTCTATAATTGCCGTCCCTTCAAGCCACACGCCAAAGGAGATGCACATGGCCATCGATCTTCCTGCCCTGCCGTACGCACGCGATGCGCTCGCACCGCACATCTCGGCCGAAACCATCGACTATCACTACGGCAAGCATCACCAGGCGTACGTGACCAATCTCAACAACCTGATCAAGGGCACCGAAAACGAGAACCTCGATCTCGTGACGATCATCAAGAAGTCGCAAGGCGGCGTGTTCAACAACGCAGCGCAGATATGGAACCACACGTTCTACTGGAATTCGCTCTCGCCGAAAGGCGGCGGCGAACCCGACGGCAAGCTCGCCGACGCGATCAAGAAGGGCTTCGGCGGTTTCGCCCAGTTCAAGGAGGAATTCTCGAAGACCGCCGTCGGCACGTTCGGCTCGGGCTGGGCGTGGCTCGTGCAGCGCGCGGACGGCAGCCTCGGCCTCGTCAGCACGAGCAACGCGGCGACACCGATCACGGGCAGCGACCGCCCGCTGCTCACCTGCGACGTATGGGAACACGCCTATTACATCGACTACCGCAACGCGCGGCCGAAATACGTCGAGGCGTTCTGGAATCTCGTCAACTGGGAATTCGCGACGAGCCAGATGGCCTGATCGTTCCAAGACGGCTTCGCTTCGGAAGGGTCGCTTCGGCGGCCCTTCTTTTTTGATTTTCCGTCGCTTCGCTTGAGCGAAAGCTCAACGCTGTGCAAAACGGCGGCAGAAGCTGCTCGCAGCGATCGAGTTGAACTACGCGCGTAGTGTCGCGAGCACCGACGCGACCTGCTCGTCGCGCCCCAACGCGCGTGCAACATGAGCAAGCCGCTCCGCCATCTCGTCGGCGGAGTCCGCGCGCAAGGTCGCGTGCCCGACCTTGCGCCCCGCGCGCGGCGCCTTGCCGTAGTCGTGCCAATGCGCGCGCGGCTCTGCGAGCACGGGGCGTGCATCGGGAAGTTCACCGATCCAGTTCAGCATCACGCTGACGCCGAGCGCCGACGTGTCTCCGAGCGGCATGCCGAGCACGGCGCGGACATGGTTTTCGAACTGGCTGCACGGCGCACCCTCGATCGTCCAGTGACCCGAGTTGTGTACCCGCGGCGCCATTTCGTTGCCGAGCAGCCTGCCGTCCTTGACGAACAGCTCGAGCGCGAAAGTACCGACGTAATCGAGGCGTTCGGCGATCGCGCGGGCATGACGCGACGCGGGTTCGCTCAAGGCATCCGCCGCGGGCGCCGGCGCCAGGGTCGCCGCGAGGATGCCCTCCGAATGCCAGTTCTGCACGAGCGGATAGGTGCGAAACTCGCCATCGCGGCCGCGCACGGCGACGAGCGATACCTCGCGGTCGAACGCGATCCAGGCTTCGAGGATCAGCGGCACGCCGCCGAGCGCCGCCCAAGCGGCGTCGATGTCGGCCGGCGACTTGATGCGGAACTGACCCTTGCCGTCGTAACCGAGGCGCCGCGTCTTCAGCACGGCCGGGCAGCCGATCGTGGCGACGGCCGCACGCAGATCGTCGAGACTGTCGACCGCAGCGAACGCGGGTGTATCGAGGCCGAGCTCACGAAACAGCGATTTCTCTGCGAGCCGGTCTTGTGTCGCCGCCAGTGCGCGCGGATTCGGAAACACGCGCACACGTTCGGCGAGCCAGGTCGCGGTATCGGCCGGCACGTTCTCGAAGTCGAACGTGGCGACGTCGACGCTCGCCGCGAAGCGTTCGAGCGCGGCGAAATCGCGCCAGTCCGCGGCGAGCAGCGGCGCCACCTGGGCTCCGCACGCATCCGCTGCGCTGTCGACCATGAGAAAACGGATGCCGAGCGGCGCACCGGCCAGCGCGAGCATGCGCGCAAGCTGGCCGCCGCCGAGAATGCCTATGGTCGTAGCGGCCGAAGTGGTCACGGCACGCGCGGGTCGTCGTGCGCGAGCACCTGCGCCGTCTGTTCGGCGCGGAACTTGTCGAGCGCCGCCGCGACTGTCGCATCGCCGCGCGCGAGAAGGCTCGCGGCGAACAGCGCGGCGTTGATCGCGCCCGCCTTGCCGATCGCGAACGTCGCCACGGGGACGCCGGCAGGCATCTGCACGATCGACAGCAACGAATCGATGCCGTTGAGCGCATGCGACTGCACCGGTACGCCGAGAACGGGCAGCGCGGTTTTCGCCGCGAGCATGCCCGGCAGATGCGCCGCGCCACCGGCACCGGCGATGATCGCGACAAGGCCGCGCGCCTGTGCCGTCTGCGCGTAGTCGAACAACAGGTCGGGGGTGCGGTGGGCGGACACCACACGGACCTCGTGCGCGATGCCGAAATCGCTCAGCGTCTGCGCCGCATGGGTGAGCGTGTCCCAGTCAGAGCGCGATCCCATCACGATGCCGATGCGTGCGCCCGCGTCTCGAGTCGTCATTGCCGATGTCCAACGCCTGACAAAGGCGATATTCTAGAGGCAAACACGCTGTCGTCCCATCACAACGAGACACATGGACAAACGCCTCCTCGACATTCTCTGTTGTCCGGTCAGCAAGACGCCGGTGAAACTTCTCGCGCGCAACCAACTCGATGCTCTCAATCGCGAGATCGCCCGGAACGCCGTCCTCACGGTCGCGGGCGTCGGTGTACGCGACGAACTCAAGGCAGGCCTCATCACGGTCGACGGCAAGGAGATCTACCGCGTCGAGGACGACATCCCGGTCATGCTCGCCGACGAAGGCATCGGCACGCTGCAGTTGAGCGACTTCCCGCCCTGAGCGGGGCGCCGGTACCCCGGCTCGAGGCGGTTCGGCGCTGTAAAAATATTGGGTTTCATGAACGGTTTGCCAATTGGTTCAAGCCTTGCCGTCGTGGAACCCGATAAAGTACGCACACAGGGGAAAATCTGCCGTGCGCGGCAGCCCGTTACCCTGTGCTCCACGTAGTCGCGGCGAATGACGAGCAAGAACGACAAGATCATCCCCTTGCCAAGCCGCCCGCAGGCGCCCCAGCCTGTGATCGAACGCCTCGGGGAGCCGCTGCAGTCGATGCGCGACCTGACGCTGCGTCGCATTTCCGAACTGCTCGGCGGCTTGTTCGACAACATCGACGACACGCTGTTCGATCGCGCCGAAGGCGCGCAGAACGCCACCCTGCAATCCGAAAGTTTCGAAGGCATGCGCGAGGTGCGGCGCAAGCGCCAGCGCGTCGAACGTCTGACCACGGATCGGATCGGCCAGGTATTCATCGACTTCGCCGTGGGCAAGTTGCAGGCCCCCCATACGGCACCGCCGGCGGCGAATGCGAGCGTGGGACTGTCGCTCGTCGAAGACAGCGATCTCGAAGAGTCGCTCGCCGTCTCGAGCATCGTCACGAAGGCAGAGTCGAAATTCTCCCGACCATTGTTCGCGCTGAACCGACGCCTGTCGGCGCTGCGCGGCGGTGCCCCGGTCGAAAACGCCACCGATCCGGTCGGGCCGGCGCAGCTGTGCGACGCGTTCCGCGTCGGCATGAGCGAGCTCGAGATCGAATTCTCGGTACGCATCGTCATCTACAAGCTGTTCGAGCGCCACGTCATCGCTAACCTCGAGCAGCTCTACGACGAGGTCAACGAAAAGCTGGTCCAGGCCGGCGTCCTTCCGGAGCTGCGGCATCAGGTTCCCCATGCGGGTTCGGGCGCCTCGGCCGCGCGCACCGCCGCTGCGGCAGCGGCAGCCAAAGCGGCAGCCGCCGATGCCGGAGGCGCGGCTGCGCCGATGGCCGAAGGCGCGGAAGGCGGCGCGGCGAGCGCGATCGAAAGCGAGATCTATAGCACCCTGCGCTCCCTGCTCGCGCTGCGGCACGGTAGTGCGGCGCCCTCCGGGTCGGTTGCGGTCACGAACGGTTCTGGCGGTGCGGTCGGATCGGGTGGAGCGGTCGCGTCGCCCGCATCCGCGAGCTTCGCGCCGACCGACCTGTTGTCCGCACTGCAGATCATGCAGAGCCAGACCCTGCAGATGCAGGCGCATGCGGCCGCCCAGGCCGTACCGAACGCGAGTCAGTTGAAGAAGGCGTTGATCGACGAAGCCGACCGCCTGCACACAGGCAAGGCCAAGGTCGCCAACGTCGACGAGGACACGATCGACCTCGTCGGCATGCTGTTCGAGTTCATCGTCCAGGATCGCAACCTGCCTTCCGAGATGCATGCGCTGCTCGGGCGTCTGCAGATTCCATTTCTGAAGATCGCCATCCTCGATCGTCACCTGTTCTCGCAGAAGACCCATCCAGCGCGTCAACTGCTCGACAACATGGCGCAGGCCTGCCTCGGCAAGGCGGACGGTGCGGACACCGATCCGGTGCTGCACGACAAGATCCGGCAGATCGTCGAGACGATCCTGCGCGACTTCGACGATGACATGGCTCTCATCGAGCGCGCGAATGCCGATTTCAGCAGCTTCATCTCGGGCACGCGCCTGCGCAGCGAACTCGCCGAGAAGCGCACGGCCGAGACGATCCAGGGCCGCGAGCGGCTCGATCAGGCTCGGCGCATCGCCGCCACCGAGGTGCGCAAGCGCACCGAGGGCAAGACCTTCCCGGCTCTGATCCAGAGCCTGCTCAATGGCCCGTATGCGCAACTGCTCGTGCTCATCGCGCTGCGCCAGGGCGAGGAGTCGTCCGAGTGGAAGCAGGCGCTGAGCTTCGCCGATGCGCTCGTATGGAGCGTGACGCCGAAATCGAGCAACGCCGATGCGATCAAGCTCAGCAACATGCTGCCCTCGATGAAGACGTACCTGCGTCAGGGGCTGACCAAAGTCGCATGGCAGGAGGCGGACATCGATAACGTCATCAAGCAGCTCGACGTGTTCTACCGACATCACATAGAGATGGCACGCGCGCAGCAGCCGAACGACTTCGCGTCGCAGACCTTCTCGCCGCTCGTCCGCGGACCAGCGGTCGAGGCAGGCGCATTCGACGCCGCGCGCCGCGAAATCGAAATCCAGCTCGCCAAGGAGGCACCGGCCGTGGAAGCTCTCGTGAACATGATGGAAAAGAGCGCGATCGCACCACCGCCCGCGCCAGAACCAGAAATCGAGCAGATCGACGTCGACGCGGCCTACCACGACCAGGTAAAGAACATGAAGGTCGGCACCTGGGTGGAGTTCGCCAATCCGGACACCGGCATGCGCGAGCGCGCGAAGCTGTCGTGGATCAGTCCGATCAGCTCGAAATACCTTTTCGTTGACCGCAAGGGTCTCAAGGTCGCCGACAAGACGATCGCCGAGCTCGCCGCCGAGTTCAGCGCGGGCCGCGTCACGATGCTCGACGACAGCATGCCGCTGTTTGATCGTGCGCTTACTGCGGTCGTCGAGCGCCTCAAGACTTTCCAGCCGAAGCCGGCCTGAGCGGCCGCCGGCGTCGACGCTTCGACGCGAATCGCGGCAAACGCCTGAGCGCCTCGTGAATCGACTCATCGGTCGATTCCATTGTTCTCGGAATTCACCGTCGAACGTCAGCGCTCGGCGAGCGCTCGCGCAGTGCGCTTTCCTCGCCCTCCCCGCCGCAGACGGGCCAGATTCGCTCCAGCCAGACCTGACGCAGGCGGCACCGATCGCGCCAGAGCGACCTTGCGCGCGCAACGCAAATTCTGCACGCTGGCGCCCCCGCGCTTCGCGCCCAATCACGGAGTAGCCGCGTGCCCGACTTCAATCCGCCCGCAGCAGAATTGATCTTGCGCGATGTCGAGCGTGCGCTCGCGGAAGACTTTGGCGCTGGCGACGCGACCGCCGACCTGCTCCCGCCCAACGCGCGCGCTCGCGCGCTGGTGCGTACGCGCGAGTCGGCAGTCGTCGCAGGCAGCGCATGGTTCGATGCGTGTTTTCGCGCGCGCGATGCCAGCGTTGAGATCGAATGGCACGCGCGCGACGGCGATGCGGTCGCGGCCGACACCGTCCTCTGTCATTTGCGCGGCAACGCGAGGGCGCTCGTCGGCGCAGAGCGCTCGGCGCTCAACTTCCTGCAGACATTGTCGGCGACCGCGACGGTCACCGCCGCCTATGTCGATGCGGTGCGCGGCACGAGCACACGCATACTCGATACGCGCAAGACGCTGCCCGGTCTGCGCATCGCTCAGAAATACGCGGTGCGCTGCGGCGGCGGCAGCAACCATCGCATCGGCTTGTTCGATGCGATCCTGATCAAGGAGAACCATATTGCCGCGGCAGGATCGCTCACGGCAGCGGTAACCGCTGCGCGCGCCGCGCATCCAAGACTTCTGCTTGAAGTCGAGGTCGAGAACTTCGCCGAACTCGACGAGGTTCTCGCGGCCGGCGTCGACCGCATCATGCTCGACGAGTTCGCCGACCATGATTTGCGCCTGGCAGTCGCTCGCGTCGGCGGGCGCGTGCAACTCGAGGTATCGGGTGGCGTCGGCCTCGAGCGCGTGCGCACGATTGCCGAGACCGGCGTGGACTTCATCTCGGTCGGCGCGTTGACCAAGCACGTGCGCGCGATCGACCTGTCGATGCGCGTCACCTTCGAACGCTAAAGCGGCGGCGTCAGATCTTCACGAGCCCCGTGCTGACGGCATAGAACGCCGCGCCCGCGGCCGCGAGTACGACGATCAGGATCCACAGCCACGCCAGCGAGCGCTTGCTCCGCGCGGACGTCGTCACGACGGTCGGCGCCGGGTCGTCCTTGCCCGGCGCGACGAGCTGGAAGCGCACGACGTCCATGCGCAATTCGCCGCCCGGCTTCAACAGCGTCTGCGCGGAGATGCGCTGATCGTTGACGTAGGTACCGTTCGCCGAGCCGGTGTCTTCGACCATCACGCCTTCAGGGACGAGGTGCAGGCGCGCGTGATGGCGCGAGATCTCTTCACTCGGAATGCAGATATCGCAGTCCTGGCTGCGGCCGACCGTCATCGTGGGGCGCACCGAAAACACCTTGCCGAATGTGACGCCGGAGACGCCGCGCAACGCGTACTTCGGCAGCGCCATGCGCACGCGCGTCTGCCCCGAATCGTCGGCGGGCGGCCGCGGCGTGGCGGCGCCCGCGGGCTTGCGCTCGGTGGCGACGGCGCGGCACGAGACGCTGCCGATCATGAGCAGGTCGCCGCCCTTGATCTCGGTTGCCCCGCTGATGGGCTGGTTATTCAGCAGCGTCGGCGCGCTCATCGCGAGCGGCGTCACGAGCGCGCGTCCGCCTTGCTCGGACACTTCGCAGTGTCGGGGCAGGACGCCTGCGACACTGAGGACGACCTGGCAGGCCGGACTGCTGCCGACCACGAGCGTCTCGCCTGCAAACTCCACAGGCGCGTGCTCCCCCTTTGGAAAAAACAACTTCATCGCCCTGCTCCTCCCGACATGAATATAGCGCCGCCATGGTCCGCCGTCCGCAGCTTACACGCTCTCAACACGAGGGCGGAGCGGCCGCCCATTCGCGACGATCGCAAGCGCTTGTCGCGCCCGCCTCAGCGTTCGATTTCGCGCACCACGCGAAAGCCGACCGTGTTGAGCGCGACGTCGTTGCCGAACGTATCGCCGCCAGTCGGCGAATCCTTCGCGGCCGAAATCCACGAGCGGCCCTTGGCGAGATGGTCGCGGCACGCAGCGGACGCCGCACCGCCGTTGCCGCACGCGGCCACCCACAGACGCACATTGCTGCCCGCTTCGAAGCGTCCGGCCGGGCCGGTAGCGGCGTAGCCGTCGTCGCAGCTCGCGCCGTCCCTGCTGTCGAACTTCTTGTTGTAGGACGCATCCGCGAGATTCGCGTTGCCGCACTCGCTGCCGCGCACGGCGATCTGGTCGAACTCCGCGGGCGACAGCAGCCGGTAGCGCTTGCCGGTTTCGCGGCTCAGCCACTGCGCGTAGGCGTTCGCTTCGGCCCAGCTCACGCAGACGACCGGATGGTTGTCTTCCTGATCGAAACCGGGCGCCTGCCACGTGCGATCGCGTGCGGTGCGGAAGAAGGATTCGCGATCGCGACAGGAAGGCTCTTTGCCCGCGAACTCCGCGCGACCGCCCGCGTTCCAGAAGCGGCGGAAGTCGCCACGCGTGGCATCACGGCGCGCGACGGCGACGCGACCACCACCCATGATGACGACCTCGGGGCCCTGCTCGCCATCGGTGAACTTGTCGCGGAACGCGAATCCGGGCTCGCCGATCGTCGCGACGAACTTGAGTCCGTCTCGTGCCGCCGCGTTGTTCGGGTCGATTTCGAGCACCTTCTCGTAAGCCGTCTTCGCCGCCGCCTTGTTCCAGTCGGCGGCGGCCGTCTTCGCCTGCGCGAGATACGGCTCGGCGACTTTCGCGCGACGCACGTCGACTTCCTTGCGCACGTCCGCGCCTTCGTCGAGCGTCTTCGCCACGTTGTCCGCGTTGGTCAGAAGCTGCAGGTAAGCCTGCATGTCGGCGCCGCCCTGACTCTTGTCGGCGAGCTCGATGTACTTCTTCGCGATATCGACGATGCCCTGCTTGGCGGCCTTGCTCTTCGGGTCGCGTTTGAGCACGAACTGGAAAAACTCGAGCGCGTTGTTGCCGGCAGGCTGGGTCAGGCGTTGCGCGGCGATTGCGACGCGGCCGAGACGCAGGCCGTCGACCGCCGGGTCGACGACGATCGGCAGCGCCGTCGTATCGGTGACGGGGACGTAGTCGCCAACCGCGGCGTCCGCGGCGGCATCGAGACTCGGAATCGCCGTTGCGTCCGTCGCTGGTTTTGTCGCGTCAGCCGTCGGCGTGGCCGTTCCGCTGGCCTGTGCGGGCGTCGCGTCCGCAACCGAAGGCGGCGGCGGCGTGACGTCAGCTACCGTTGTCGGCGGCGGCGGCGCGGGCACGGGCGCCGCGGTCGCTGCAGGAACCGGTGCAGCCGCGGGTGCGGACGTAGAGGTCTTTGTCGAAGGCGCAGTCGCACCGGCGGTCGGCCGCTGGACGAATTGCGAATACCCGACAAACGCGATCGCTGCGACGACGACTGCGCCGATGCCAAGCGGCAACAAGCGCTTCGCTGCCGATGCTGGCGCGGCGCCATTGGCGGCCGGCGCCGGTTTTACCTTGGCCGGTGCGGGTGCGGGCGCGCTGTTGAGCACCGAGACGCGCGTCGGCTTCGGCTTTTCCTTCGGCGGAGGTGGCGCCGGCGGCAGCACGGGTCGCTGTACGGTCGCACCCGCCTCGCCCTGAGGCTTCGCCGGAGCCGGAGCCGTTGTCGGCGGCGCAACGGCGGGATTCGAAGTGACAGGAGTCGACGCAACCGGCGTCGATACGACCGGTGCCGGCGTAGCCGCCGCGGCGCTCGGCAATACGGCCATCTGGATCGTCTGCGCAGCCGGCTCCGGCGTCACCTCGGGAGCCGCTGCGGCGACCTCGGCTAACGGTGCTGCGATCGCGGTCAGCGCGTCAATGAATTCGCGCGCATTCGCAAATCGCTGGGCGGGTTCCTTCGCAAGCGCCCGATCGATGAGATTTTGCCAATGGGCGCGCGCGGCAGGCAGCCGCGGAATCGGCTCGAATACGTGCGCGTACGCGACCGCGAAACCGTCGGGGCCGTCGTAGGGCGGCTTGCCGACGAGTCCGTAGTAGGCCAGTGCGCCGAGACTGTACAGGTCGGCGCGGGCATCGAGGCTCGCGCCACGCGCCTGTTCGGGGCTCATGAAGTGCCCGGAGTCGGCGGAAAAGTCGGTACCTGTGCTGCCGGCGCTCGCGCCGACGGCCCGCGCGATGCCGAAGTCGGTGAGGATAGGTGCGCCCGACTCGTCGTAGAGGATGTTGCTCGGCCGCACGTCGCGGTGCACGAGACCGCGCTGGTGCACGTAGTCGAGTGCCTCCGCGATGCCTTGCAGCGTCGCGATCAGGTCGGCGTCTTTCAAACCCTTGCCGACGCTCGTCGCAAGGTCGCCGCCCGGCAGATACTGCATCGAGAAATAGTGTTGTCCCGCTTCCGCATCGACGTCATAGACCGGCACGATGTTCGGATGCGCGAGCGAGGCCAGAGTGCGCGCCTCCTGCAGGAAGCGCTGGCCGAACGCCGCGTCGCTCGTGAGCGCCGGCGCCATGACCTTGAGCGCGACCTCGCGATCGAGCGACGTCTGCAGGGCGAGATAGACCGTCGCGTGCGCGCTCTTGCCGAGCTCGCGTCTGATCTCGAAACCGGGAATCTCGATCACGATCCTGTCCCCCAAGACATGCCTGGCCGCAACGTACCGCTACATTCTAGCCGAATGGCAGCCGTGAACTGTCGACTTGTGCTGGAAAAATCAGGCCTTACACTGCAAACATGTTCGAAACCATGATTTGCGTGATCCTGCTGCTCGCCGCCCTCTACGCCTGGCAGAACGCGCTGCGTGCACGCGACCTCGCGCGCGCGCTCGGGCACGACCTCTGCGCCAAGGCCGGCGTGCAATTGCTCGACCAGAGCGTCAGCCTCTCGGGCGTCGGCTTTGCGCGCAACGCCGACGGCCGCCTGCGCCTGCGCCGCAACTACGCGTTCGAGATCAGCCTCGACGGTCGCGACCGCCACCGCGGCGGCCTGCAGATGCTCGATGGTCGGCTGCTTTCGTGGAGCCTGCCGTTCGATCAAGCGCCGCCGCCGAGCGTTCCTGCGGGATCGAACGTCGTGCTGTTGCGTCGCCCACCTGCTCCCGAATCGAGGCTGCACTGAGCCGCGAGGAAGCATCGGCGCGCCGATTCCTCATCGGCGCATTTGCGTGCACCGGGCCTGCAGCGAAGTCCGGGACGAAATCACTCGACCAACGCGAGAGGTTCTCTTCTGTCGTCCGCTGACGGCCGCGCAACCCGCTGCGCTTGGCTCGCCTATTTGACGACGCGCAGGTGCGGCCCCTTCTTCGCGGCGATGTCCGTCGTCGTGCTCGTCGGCGGTTGCGGCGGCGCGTTTTCCGCCGGAAACATCATGCCCTGGCCGTTTTCCTGCGCATAGATCGCGAGCACGGCGGCCATCGGTGTCTCGACCGACTGGCTGACGCCGGAGAAGCGCGCGACGAAGCGCACCCAATCCTTGCCGAGTTCGAGCTGCGCGACTGCACGAGCGGCGATGTTGAGCACGACGCGACCGTCCTTGATGGCCGTCTTCGGCACGCTCACGCCGGGCGCGGCCGCGTCGACGAGGATGTACGGTGTCATGCCGTTATCGGCAATCCACTCGTACATCGCCCGCAACAAGTACGGCCGATTGGAGGTCATCACTACAGTCGTGTTGTCCATCAGGCCTAATTTGCTACAGGATCGACCGTAATGGAAGAGACTCAGTTGCGCAGCAACTTTTCTTCTTCAGTGAGGCTGCGCGTGAAACCCGGATTGCGGAAAATGCGCTCGCCGTAGTCGTCGATCACGCGCCCTTCGCGCGGCAAGCCGATGTTGAGGCTTGGCAGGCGCCAGATGAGCGGCGCCAGCGCGCAATCTGCGAGGCTCATTTCGGGATTGAGGAAGAACTTGGCCGCCCGGAACAACGGCAGGCTCGCAAGCAGCGCCTCGTGCAGGCGCTTGCGCGCGGTCTCGGCAGGGCGGCCGCCCGCCTGGATCTGCGACGCGAGCGGCAGCCAATCGCGTTCGATGCGCACAATCGCCAGGCGCAGGCGCGCGCGCGACAATGCGTCGACAGGCATCAGCGGAGGATGTGGATAGCGCTCATCGAGGTACTCGCAGATCACGCCCGTTTCATAGAGCACGAGATCGCGATCGACCAGCGTCGGAACGCTGTGATACGGATTGAGATCGATCAGGTCTTCGGGCGGTGCCTGCGGATTGACGCCGACGAAGTCGTAAGCGACACCCTTCGCTGCGAGTACGAGGCGCACGCGATGACACTGCACGCTGTCGCGCGAGGAATACAGCGTCAATACGGTGCGCGATCGTGGATTCACGGCCATGCTGATCTTCCCGACGTCCCCACAGCATATGGAGCCGCCCGCAACGGCATGCTCCCCCCTTCGCCATGCCAATGTACACCTGCGTTGGGCCAGCGCCTAGCCCAAGTGCGGGGAAATCGCGGTGGAATCAGTGATCGAATCGACCGATGCGGACCCGTGGACGAGCCCGCTCCGCGAAGGCGTTCGCAAAGCGGGCGCGCGTGCGGCGCGCCCGCTTTTCAAGACGCGTCGTTCAGTGGACGTCGTTCCAATACTCGTGCTTGAGCAGCCAAGCGAGGAACGTGAAGAACGCAAGATAGAGGATCACCCAGACGCCTACCGACTCGCGCTTGAGCGCCGCAGGCTCGCCGACGTACTGCAGGAAGCTTGTGATATCGCGCGCGGTCTCGTCGAACTCGTGCGGCGAAAGCTTGCCCTTCGTCGACAACTCGAGCTTCTCGACGGTGGGCTCTTCGCCGGGCTTGGCAGCCGCAAAGTGCGGACGCTGCTGCCCCTGCAGTTCCCAGAGCACGTTCGGCATCGACGCACCCGGAAACACCGTGTTGTTCCAACCCACGGGCCGCGACGGATCGAGATAGAACGACTTCAGATAGCTGTAGATCCAGTCCGGACCCTTCGCACGCGCCTCGAGCGAGAGGTCGGGCGGCGCCTTGCCGAACCAGTCCGAACCATGTTCGGCGGTCATGTTTGACACCACCTGGTCGCCGATCTTCGCGCCTGTGAACGCGAAGTTCGCGAGCACCTGCTCGTTGCTGAGGTTCAAGTCCTGGGCGAGGCGCGAGTAGCTCATGTACTTGATCGAGTGGCAACCCGAGCAGTAGTTGAAGTACAGCTTCGCGCCGCGCTGCAGCGAGGCAACGTTGCCGACCGTTGTGTTCGCGACCTGCAGCGCCGCACCTTCTTCGGCGTGCACCGCGCCGGCGGCGAGCACCGAGGCGATGACGAATCCCGTCCTGGCGAGGAACGCTTTTGCACGGAAAGGGCTGGCGAGCACGCGCTGAATCATGTGGCGGTGGATTCCGTTGGACTTAAGCATGAGTCGTCACCCGCTCCGGCACCGGCTTGGTTTTCTCGAAGCCGAAGGCGGTATAGACCCACAGGAAGGCGAAGAACGCAAAGTACAGCACCGTGAGCGTGCGACCGAACAGATTCTCGATGAACGTGAGGTCGGCCTTCGCGCCGAAGATCATCGGGATCCATTCTGTCGTCTTGCCCGCGCCGATCGCTCCGAGCAGCACGAACACGATCGCGAACAGGATCAATGCGACCTTGAAGCCGAAACCGCGATAGCGGATCGACTTGACCACGCCGCGGTCGAGCCACGGCACGAGGAACAGCACCGCGATCGACAGGAACATTGCGAGCACACCCGAAAGCTTGTCGGGAATCACGCGCAGGATCGCGTAGAACGGCGTGAAGTACCACACGGGCTTGATCTCGGCGGGCGTCGCGAGGTTATTGGCCGGGATGAAGTTGTCGTTCTCGAGGAACCAGCCACCGACCGTCGGCTGGTAGAAGATGATGAACGCGCAGAGGATCAGGAAGAAGCCGACGCCGACGAGATCCTTGAGCGTGTAGTACGGATGGACCGCGATGCCGTCGAGCGGAATGCCGCGCGCATCCTTCTTCTTCTTGATTTCGACGCCGTCGGGGTTGTTCGACCCCACTTCGTGCAGCGCCGCGAGATGCAGCACGACGAGCAGCAGCAGCACGATCGGCAGCGCGATCACGTGCAGCGAGAAGAAACGATTGAGTGTCGCGTCGGCCGGATTGTAGTCGCCCATGATCCACTGCACGAGCGTGTCGCCGATCAGCGGCACCGCGCCGAACAGCGAGATGATCACCTTCGCGCCCCAGAACGACATGTTGCCCCACGGCAGCACGTAACCCATGAACGCTTCGGCCATCAGCACGAGGAAGATCAGCATGCCGAGCAGCCAGACGAGTTCGCGCGGCTTCTTGTACGAGCCGTACATGAGGCCGCGGAACATGTGCAGGTAGACGACGATGAAGAACATCGACGCGCCGGTCGAATGCATGTAGCGGATCAGCCAGCCCCAGTCGACGTCACGCATGATGTACTCGACCGAGGCGAACGCGGTCTCCGCACCCGGCTTGTAGAACATCGTGAGGAAGATGCCCGTGAGGATCTGGTTGACGAGCACCAGCAACGCGAGCGAGCCGAAGTAGTACCAGAAGTTGAAGTTCTTCGGCGCGTAGTACTCGGTCATGTGCTTGCGATACACGGGCATGAGGCCCGGCGCACGATCGTTGACCCAGGATCCGATCGCAGTGAATACGTTGGCCATTAGGCTGCCCCCTCCGGATTCACGCCGATCAGGATGTGCGTGTCGTCGACGAACTTGTACGGCGGCACGACGAGATTCATCGGTGCCGGCACGCCGGTGAACACGCGGCCGGAAATGTCATAGCGCGACTTGTGGCAGGGACAGAAGAAACCGCCCTTCCATTCGGGATCGAACGGCTCGGGCTTGATGTCGGGCACGAACTCGGGCGAACAGCCGAGGTGCGTGCAGATGCCGATGACGACGAGCCACTCGGGCTTGATCGAGCGCGCTTCGTTCTGCGCGTACTTCGGCTGCTGATCCATCTTCGAATCGGGGTCGCGCAGGCGATCCTTCAACTGCGGAAGCGTATCGAGCAGCGCCTTCGTGCGATTGATGATCCACACGGGCTGACCGCGCCATTCCTTCATGAGTCGCTGACCGGCTTCGACCTTGCTGATGTCCGCCAAGACCGGCGCACCCGCATTGATCGCCCGCTGGCTGGGCTCCCATGACTTGATGAAAGGGACCAACGCTGTCACGGCTCCCGCACCGCCGACGACCGCAGTCGTCGCAGTGAGGAACCGGCGGCGTCCCTGATTTACGCCCTCATTCGCCATCCGGCACTCCGAAAAATTTGCAAAATAAAGATGCAGGGAATCCTGCTGCCCCACTCGAGCGGACGCGATCGCTGCGCGATCGGTACGCGAACGTGGCGCTCGGCCTCGTCCAACCCCCGCTCGGGTCCGGAGGTTTCAAAATCGTGTTAGTTTAACCAAGCCGCTCACCTTAAGACAACGAAAAGCGCGCGCCGCGTCGTCCCGACGGGATGCCACCAGGCCCGCCGCCAGCCTGCATGAAAGCCTTCCTGCGTTCGCTCCAGTTCATCGCTCAATTCGTCACGATCGGACTCGCCGCCGCGTTCGTCCTGAGCCTGCTCGCGCCACAATCGGTCGAGCGGCTGCGCGCCGCCTTGCATCCCGCTGCCGCGCCCGTCGTGAAAGAGCCGAATCCACCGCCCGTGCGTCCGCCGAACCCGGTCATCACTTCGTATTCGCTGGCGGTACGGCGCGCCGCACCCGCCGTCGTCAGTATCTATGCGAACAAGATCGAGACCCGCATCGAACAGGGCGCGATCGTGCCGAAGGACCCGCAGCTGCGCGAGATGATCGGCTCGATTCCGGTCACCGTAAAGCGCGCCCTGCCCGCGCAGAACCTGGGCTCGGGCGTCGTCGTCAACACGGACGGTTACATCCTCACGAACTATCACGTGATCAAGGATGCGAGCGAGGTTTCCGCCGTCATGCAGGACGGTCGCGCGATCGAAGCGAGGATCGTCGGCAGCGACGAGGAGACCGATCTTGCGGTGCTGCGCATCGACTACTTCAATACCGAGACGCTCGCGATCGCCGAGCAGACGCCGGCGGTCGGCGACGTCGTGCTCGCGATCGGCAACCCGTTCGGCCTCGGCAATACCGTGACGATGGGCATCGTCAGCGCGCTAGGGCGTCAGGTGAATCCGAATTCCTCCGAGGACTTCCTGCAGACCGACGCACCGATCAACCAGGGCAATTCGGGCGGCGCGCTCGTCAACACGGCCGGCGAGTTGATCGGCATCAACTCGAACAACTATTCGCCGTCCGCGGGCGGCGGCAGCGTCGGCATCGGCTTCGCGATCCCGATTGCGACGGCGAAGAACGTGCTCGACCAGATCATCCGCCACGGGCGCGTGATTCGCGCCTGGATGGGCGCCTCCTACCAGGACATCGCGCCGCAACAGAACGACCCGATGCCCGTCGTGACGAGTGGCGCCACGGTGACGGCCGTCGACCCGGCGGGCCCGGCCGCGCGCGCGGGCCTGCATGTCGGCGATGTCGTCACACGTTTCGACACCAAATGGGTGCCGAATTCATTCGCGCTGCGCAACCGCGAGGCGCACATGCCCCCTGGTACCAAGGTCAGCGTGAGTGGCATTCGTGACGGCAAGACCTTCAGCTTCGATGTCGTGCTCGCCGAGAAGCCCGCCCCGACTCCGGCGCCAGCCAACACACCATCGAATGCGCCGGTGGCGCCCAAGCAGTAAGGTTACTTCGCCTCGCCGTAGCGCTTGCGCAGGGTCGCGACGCGTTCGACGTAGACACGCGTCTCGTCGAACGGCGGCACCCCGCTGTACTTCTCGACGTTCTGCGGCCCGGCGTTGTAGGCCGCGGTCGCCAGACGCTCGTCGCCGTTGAACTGGTGCAGCAACAAGGCGAGATAGCGCGCGCCACCGCGGATATTTTGCGTCGCGTCGAACGGATTGGCCACGCCGACGAGGCTCGCGGTCGCGGGCATCAACTGCATGAGCCCCTGCGCGCCCGCGTTCGATATCGCATTCGGGTTGAACGCGGACTCCGCGTGCATGACCGCGCGCAAGAGTGCCGGGTCGACGCCGAACTCGGCCGCGGCGGCCGCCACTTCGGCGCGATAAATGTCGAGATTGAGCGCGACGCTCGCGAAATCGACCGCCGAATGCAGGTTGCAGGCGTAGCAGGTCGCTATATACGTGAACAGCAGCTGGAATGGCGCGCCCGCCGGGCGCACGTTCGTGTACTCCGTGATGCCGTTCGCACGCGCGACCTTGTAGACGGCGCCGCGGCGAACTTCGGCGGCCGCGCCGACCTTCTCGGTGACGTTCTGCGCCGACGCCTTCTGCACGACGCCGTTGAGGCTGATGACGCTCGTCACGTTGGCAAACGGCGATGGCGCTTCGGACTTGTATTCGCCACGCGTACCCGAGGTCGCGAGAACCGTGCCTTCGGCCTGCGTCGTGGGCGCGGCGGGCGGCGGCGGCTTCGGCGCCGCCGGCTTCGCCGGCTCGACATAGTCGGTGCCCGGGACTTTCGTGCAGGCGGAGTATTCGCCGGGCTTGTTCGTGATCGCCGTCTGGCCGTTCGGACCGTTGCAACGGTAAACCGCACCCGCGTGCGCCCGCGTCAGCGCCCCGAAAAGGAGCGCTGCGGCGACAATGGTTAGAACTCCCCCGCGCGGCATGCTGTTCATGAACGCCTGAGCTTTATCGGCCAAGTTTCTGCCTGCGCGAGGGTTTTGCCAAGTCTTTTCATCCAGTTTCCACCTGTTTCCGCATGGCGATGCATGGCGGCCGCGATGCCCTGCCCTTAGAATACGCAGTTCGGCAAAAATTCCCTGATCTCAAGAACTTCCCCAAGAACTTCCTCGCAAAGCGTGCTTTGCGAGCCCATCGAGCGGTAGCGACCATGCCCGGCAAGCTTTTCATCAAAACCCACGGCTGTCAGATGAACGAGTACGACTCGGCAAAGATGGCCGATGTCCTCGCGGCCGCGCAGGGTTTGGAACTAACCCAGGACGAAGCCGCCGCCGACGTCATTCTCATCAATACCTGCTCGATCCGCGAGAAGGCGCAGGAGAAAGTGTTTTCGCAGCTCGGCCGCTGGCGCGAGCTCAAGGCCGCCAATCCGCAGCTCGTGATCGGCGTCGGCGGCTGCGTCGCGAGCCAGGAGGGCGAAGCGATCATCAAGCGCGCGCCTTACGTCGATCTCGTGTTCGGCCCGCAGACGCTGCACCGCCTGCCGCAGATGATCGATATGCGCCGCTCGAGCCAGCGGCCGCAGGTCGACATCTCGTTCCCCGAGATCGAGAAGTTCGACCACCTGCCGGAACCGCGCAAGGAAGGCGCGAGCGCGTTCGTCTCGATCATGGAAGGCTGCTCGAAGTATTGTTCGTACTGCGTCGTGCCGTACACGCGTGGCGAGGAGATCAGTCGCCCGTTCGACGACGTTCTCGCCGAAGTCGCCGCGCTCGCCGAACAGGGCGTGCGCGAGGTCAACCTGCTCGGTCAGAACGTCAATGCCTACCGCGGCGCAATGCACGAGGGCGGCCATGCGGATCTGGCGCTCCTGATCCACGCGATCGCGGAGCTCGACGGCATCGGTCGCATCCGCTTCACGACCTCGCACCCGCTCGAGTTCTCCGACTCGCTGATCGAGGCCTACGCGAACGTACCGAAACTCGCGAACTACCTGCATCTGCCGGTACAGGCTGGGTCCGACCGCATCCTCGCCGCGATGAAACGCGGCTACACCGCGCTCGAGTTCAAGCAGAAGATCCGCAAGCTGCGCAAGGTGCGTCCCGACATCTCGGTGTCGAGCGACTTCATCGTCGGTTTCCCCGGCGAGACGGACACCGATTTCGAAGCGACGATGAAACTCATCGCCGATGTCGGCTTCGACCAGAGCTTCTCGTTCATCTTCTCGAAGCGCCCGGGTACGCCGGCGGCGAACCTGCCGGACGATACGAGCGACGCGATCAAACACGCGCGCCTCGAACGCCTGCAGGCGACGATCACCGCGCACTCGCAGACGATCTCGCAGGCGATGATCGGCACGGTGCAGAGCGTGCTCGTCGAAAAAACGAGCAAGAAGAATGCGAACGAACTGACCGGCCGCACCGAGAACATGCGCTACGTGAACTTCCCGGGCGACGCGCGCCTGATCGGACAGTTCGTCGACGTGCAGATCACCGAGGCGCTCAGCAATTCGCTGCGCGGTCGCATCGCCACCAAAGCGGCGGCGTGACGACGGAGGGAAATCCAGCTGCGAACCGGATACCGGGCGCCGGCGAAAAGGCGCGGTCGCTCGCGACCATTCCGACCCCTCTCGCCGCGATATTGTTGATCGCCTAATCTCGCTGCTGCCAAGAGCGGCAACGCGCGAGGCCAGGAAGTTTTTTTTCTGCTGGCACTCAGCGGAATTCCTGCCCTGGTCGTGTTGTCGATCATCGGCTCGACAATCGCGGCAAGACAATCTGGCAACGCGCATTGGTTGTTGCTTGCGCTGGTCGGCCTCGCATTCATTGCGCTTGCCTTCGTCGTCGTCGCCTCTCTCGTGAGCCATTGACGCCGGGGCCGACTTTCGCCGACGGGTCCGCTTGCAAAGAGTCGCAGCTGGTGTAGTCTAGGTTTCTAGACATTCGTACCAAGACAAACGGCAGTACGCTCGTTTTCCCCCGCGATGGCGCGGGGCCGATCACCGCGGATCATTCGGTCGCCAGCGGCGCGGATTCCCGTTCAGCGGAAGACTCGCGTGCTTGCCTTTATCGACAAGGCAGACCATGACCGACACGCGCTCAGAAACCTCCGGCTTCGATTCCCACGCTGCGGATCTCAATCTCGATCCGTACTGGATGCCGTTCACCCACAACCGCTACTTCAAGCGCAACCGTCCGCTGGATCGCATCATCGTCGACGCCGAGGGCGCGTACTACACGACTGCGGAAGGCAAGAAGGTGTTCGACTGCCTCTCGGGCCTCTGGTGCTCGTCGCTCGGGCATCGCCCCGCGAAGATCGTCGAGGCCGTGAAGAAGCAGCTCGACACGGCCGACTACATCCCCGCATTCCAGGTCTCCTCGCCGCAGGCGTTCCGTCTCGCCGAGCGCATCGCCGAAATCGCGCCAGGCGATCTCAATCGCGTGTTCTTCACGAGTTCGGGATCGGAATCGGTCGACACCGCGATCAAGATGGCGGTGGCCTATCAGCGCCTGCGCGGAGAAGCGTCGCGCACGCGCATCATCGGCCGCGAGAAGGGCTATCACGGCGTCGGCATGGGCGGCATCTCGGTGGGCGGCATGGTCGCGAACCGCAAGATGTTCGCGCCGCTCATGATGCCCGGCGTCGATCATCTGCCGCACACGCAGAACCTAAAGGAAATGGCGTTCTCGAAAGGTCAGCCGACCTGGGGCGCCCATCTCGCCGAGGAGCTCGAGCGCATCGTCGCGCTGCACGATGCCTCTACCATCGCTGCCGTCATCCTCGAGCCAATGCAGGGCTCGGCGGGCGTCATCGTGCCGCCGGTCGGCTATCTCGATCGCATCCGCGAGATCTGCGACAAGCACGGCATCCTCCTGATCTTCGACGAAGTGATCTGCGGCTTCGGCCGCATGGGCGACTGGTTCGGCGCGCAGGCGTTCGGCGTGACGCCCGACCTCATCACGTTTGCGAAATGCGTCAACAACGGCACCGTGCCGATGGGCGGCGTGATCGCGCGCCAGGGCATCTACGACACGTTCATGCAGGGACCCGACCACCTCGTCGAGTTCTTCCACGGCTACACCTATTCGGGACATCCGCTCGCGGTCGCCGCGGCGAACGCGACGCTCGACATCCTGCACGAGGAGGAAGTGCCGAAGCGCATGGGCGCCCTCGCGAAGCTGATCGAGACAGCCGTGCATTCGCTCAAGGGCGAGCCGAACGTCATCGACACGCGCAACTGCGGCGCGTCGGGCGCGGTCGAACTCGCGCCGATCGCCGGCCAGCCCGGCATGCGTGCGCTGCGCGTCTTCGAGCACGCGCTCAAGAACGGCATGCTGCTGCGCTTCACGGGCGACATCCTCGCGATGGCGCCGCCGGTGATCAGCACGCCGGCCGAGATCGAGCGCATGGTCGAAGTGCTGCGGGCTGCGATCAAGGCATGTGCTTGATTGCGAAATGTCGTTGCGCGCGGCGAAACACGTGTCGCCCGCGCGAGAAACGCGAGTGATGCCGGACTGACCCGCTTTCACTGCCGTCAACCTCTTCCTGCCCGGCAGGAACGGCGGCGCCAATATTGATGCGAGGATGACAATGAACGCGCAACTGAAACCGCAGGACCGCACGATCACCGTCAACGGCAAACGCCTGTGGGAAAGCCTGATGGAGATGGGCAAGATCGGCGCGACCGCCAAAGGCGGCGTGTGCCGGCTCGCGCTCACCGATCTCGACAAACAAGGCCGCGCCCTCTTCGTGCGCTGGGCCAAGGAAGCGGGTTGCACGATCAGCGTCGACCAGATGGGCAACGTGTTCGCGCGCCGCGCGGGCACCGACGATTCGCTGCCTGCGGTCGTCACCGGCTCGCATGCCGACTCGCAGCCGACCGGCGGCCGCTTCGACGGCATCTACGGCGTGCTCGGCGGGCTCGAGGTGATCCGCAGCCTCAACGATCACGGCATCGAGACGCGGCGTCCAGTCGAAGTGGTGATCTGGACCAACGAGGAAGGCTCGCGCTTCGCACCCGCGATGGTCGCATCGGGCGTGTTCGCGGGCGTGTTCTCGCTCGAATATGGCTTGTCGCGCGCCGACGTCGATGGCAAGACGATGGGCCAGGAACTCGAGCGCATCGGTTACGCGGGCGATGTGCCCTGCGGCGGACGCCCGATTCACGCGGCCTTCGAATTGCATATCGAACAAGGCCCGATCCTCGAGACCGAAGACGTCACGATCGGCGTCGTCACGCACGCGCAGGGCCAGCGCTGGTACGAAGTGGTGCTGACCGGACAGGAATCGCACGCCGGTCCGACGCCGATGCCGCGGCGCCGCGATGCGCTGCTCGGCGCAGCGAAGGTGATCCAACTCGTGAACAAGATCGGCCTCGACCACGCGCCATCCGCGTGTGCGACCGTCGGCATGGTCCAGGTGCATCCGAATTCGCGCAACGTCATTCCGGGCCGCGTGTTCTTCACGGTCGACTTCCGTCATCCGGATGACGCGGTGCTCGCGCAGATGGATGCCGAACTGCGCGCCGGCGTCGCGGCGATCGTCGCCGAAGGCAAACTCGAGCTCACGACGCTTGAGCAGATCTTCTACTACAAACCCATCGCGTTCGACGGCGACTGCGTCGCCTCGGTGCGCGCGGGCGCGAAGAAGTTCGGCTATTCGCATCGCGACATCATTTCCGGCGCTGGCCACGACGCATGCTATCTAGCGCAGGTCGCGCCGACGTCGATGGTGTTCGTACCCTGCATCGGCGGCATCAGCCACAACGAAATCGAGGACGCGCGGCCCGAATGGATCGAGGCCGGCGCGAACGTGCTGCTGCACGCGATGCTTGAGCGCGCGCAGAGCTGAGAGTCACAAGCTAAGAGTCACAAGCTAAGAGTCACAAGCTAGGAGTCACAAGCTAAGAGTCACAGGCTGAGAGTTGCGGGCTGAGAATCACAACCTGAGAACCACATGCCGTTCGCGCTGAGCGTAGTTCGCGAAGCGAACGAAGTCGAAGCGAGCTAGAGTTGAGAACGACGAACTGGGAATCACAAACCCGTTCGCGCCGAGCGTAGTTCGCGAAGCGAACGAAGTCGAAGCGAGCTAGAGTTGAGAATGACGAACTGGGAATCACAAACCCGTTCGCGCCGAGCGTAGTTCGCAAAGCGAACGAAGTCGATGCGAACTAGAGTTGAGAATGACGAACTGGGAACCACAAACCCGTTCGCGAGGAGCGTAGTTCGCGAAGCGAACGAAGTCGAAGCGACTTTCGATTCGCGGCTTTCGTGGCTACGATCAAGCCGAGCGGAAAATCCTGAAGACAATGGGGAACGGATTGATGGCACGTAAAGAATTCGCCGACATCGCGGCAGCGCGTTTGAGTAGTGAAGCGCTCGCGGAAAACTACGCCGACATCGCGCCGCCGCTCGATCGGCAGACAGCGCTGATCGCGGCACAACGCTGCCACTTCTGCTTCGATGCGCCGTGCATCACGGCCTGTCCCACCGGCATCGATATCCCGATGTTCATCCGCGGCATCGCGACCGACAACCTCAAGGGCGCGGCCGAGGAAATCCTCGGCGCGAACATCCTCGGCGGCATGTGCGCGCGCGTCTGCCCGACCGAGATCCTCTGCGAGGGCGATTGCGTGCGCAATCATCCCAACGAGAAGGCACCCGTCGCGATCAGCGCGCTGCAGCGCTACGCGACCGATTGGGTGTTCGAGACGAACACGCCGCTGTTCGAACGCGCGGCCGACACCGGCAGGAAGATCGCCGTCGTCGGCGCGGGTCCGGCCGGCCTCGCCTGCGCGCACGCGCTCGCGCGCGCGGGCCATCGCGTGACGATCTTCGATGCGAAGCCGAAGGCCGGCGGACTCAATGAGTACGGCATCGCGCGCTACAAGGTGCTCGACTTCGCCGCGCGCGAGATCGCGTGGCTGCTGTCGATCGGCGGCATTGAGGTGCAGAACGGCAAGACGCTCGGCGGCAATCTCGCACTGTCCGACCTGCGTCGCGATTTCGATGCGGTCTTCCTCGGCATCGGTCTCGCCGGCGTCAACGCGCTCGGCATCGAAGGCGAGGAACTCGCCGGCGTGCGCAACGCGGTCGATTTCATCGCCGAGCTGCGCCAGGCCGACCTCGCGAGAGTAGCGGTCGGTCGCCGCGTCGTCGTGATCGGCGGCGGCAACACCGCGATCGACGCGGCTGTGCAGAGCCGCAAGCTCGGCGCGGAAGCGGTCACGCTTGTCTATCGCCGTGGCGCCGAAACAATGAGCGCGACCGCGGTCGAACAGGAATTCGCCAAGAGCGAGGGCGTCAACGTCATCAACTGGGCGGCGCCGAAGCGCATCGTCTCGCGCGACGGCGCCATCGCCGCGATCGAGTTCGAATACACGCAGCTCGACAACGAGGGCCGCCTGCTCGGCAGCGGCGACATCCTGCGCATCGACGCCGATCTCGTGCTCAAGGCGATCGGCCAGGTGCTCGTGCCGACGAGCGGCGGCGCCGACGTGCTGCAGGTCGCCAAGGGTCGCATCGTCGTCAACGACGCCTACGCGACTTCGCTGGAGAAAGTATACGCGGGCGGCGACTGCGTCGGCGGCAAGGTCGACCTGACCGTGCAGGCCGTCGAGGACGGCAAGCGCGCCGCACAGAGCATCGACAAGGCATTGCGCCGCGCCTGAGCGCTGCGCGCCACATCAGACGAATAGACGAGAAGACACCATGGCAGACCTGACCTGCAACTTCATCGGCGTGCGTTCGCCGAATCCTTTCTGGCTCGCGTCCGCGCCGCCGACCGACAAGGCCTACAACGTCAACCGCGCGTTCGAGGCCGGCTGGGGCGGCGTCGTGTGGAAGACGCTCGGCCTCGACCCGCACGTCGTCAACGTGAGCTCGCGCTACGGCGCCGTGCAGTGGAATGGCCAGCGCATCGCCGGCCTCAACAACATCGAGCTGATCACCGACCGACCGCTCAAGACCAACCTCGACGAGATCCGCGAGATCAAGCGCCTGTGGCCCGACCGCGCGATGATCGTCTCGCTGATGGTGCCGTGCGACGAGGCGTCGTGGAAATCGATTCTGCCGCAGGTCGAAGACACCGGCGCCGATGCGGTCGAGCTCAACTTCGGCTGTCCGCACGGCATGAGCGAACGCGGCATGGGCGCGGCCGTCGGCCAGGTGCCCGAGTACGTCGAGATGGTGGCGCGCTGGGTCAAGCAGCATTCGAAGCTGCCCTGCATCGTCAAGCTGACGCCGAACATCACCGACATCCGCACGTCCGCGCGCGCGGCGTTCCGCGGCGGCACCGACGCCGTGTCGCTGATCAACACGATCAATTCGATCACCTCGATCGATCTCGACCTGATGGCGCCGACGCCGACCGTCGACGGCAAGGGCACGCACGGCGGCTATTGCGGCCCCGCGGTGAAGCCCATCGCGCTAAACATGGTGGCCGAGATCGCGCGCGACGTCGAAACGCCGAAACTGCCGATCTCGGCGATCGGCGGCATCGGCACGTGGCGCGACGCGGCCGAGTTCATCTCGCTCGGCGCCGGCAGCGTGCAGGTCTGTACGGCCGCGATGCACTACGGCTTCCGCATCGTCGAGGACATGATCTCGGGCCTGTCGAACTGGATGGACTCGAAGGGCTACCGCAATATCGACGATTTCCGCGGCAAAGCCGTCGGCAACGTCACCGACTGGAAGTTCCTCAATCTCAACTACGACATCAAGGCGCGCATCGACCAGGACAAGTGCATCAAGTGCGGCCTCTGCCACGTCGTCTGCGAGGACACCTCGCACCAGGCGATCACGAAGGAAAAGGACGGCAAGCGCCTGTTCGAGGTCGTCGACGACGAGTGCGTCGGCTGCAACCTTTGCATGCATGTCTGCCCGGTGGAGAACTGCATTACGATGGAGCGCGTCGACAAGGGCGGCTATGCGAACTGGACGACGCACAAGAACAACCCGATGGCGACGACATGATTTTCCCTCGAGGTTGAATTCTTGCTGGGTGGTGCGTCTTTGCGTTGCGTGCATCCGGGTTCTCGGACGAAGGAACGACAAGCGCTGGATTCGCGCTGGGAGCACGCCGGGATGACGAGCCTCAGACGGGCGACGAGTCGCTGGATTCCCGTGAGGAGCACGGGGAATGACGAGCTTCAAGGATGGAGCGACGAGGCGCTGGATTCCCGCCAGGAGAACGCGGGAATAACGCGCTTCGAGCGCGTCGTGACGATGATGCCACCCGGGGAATGATTGGCTTTTCGAGGCGTCGCACGCGAGACTGACCGACATCTTTTTTCGAGAACTTCCTGAGGATCGCGAATGAGCGGTGGCGAGATGCGCAACACCCAGCCCGGGCTCGAACAGGGCGCGCTGTACAACGAAGACCTCGCGCCGACGACGCCGGCACAGCGCACATGGCTCTGGTATCACTACGCCGCGCTCTGGGTCGGCATGGTGATGTGCATTCCGTCATACACGCTCGCGGCGGGGCTCATCGACCAGGGCATGTCGCCGTGGCAGGCCGTGACGACGGTGCTGCTCGGCAACCTCATCGTGCTCGCGCCGATGCTGCTGATCGGCCACGCGGGCGCGAAGTACGGCATTCCGTACGCGGTGCTCGTGCGCTCGTCGTTCGGCACGCAGGGCGCGAAGCTGCCCGCGCTGCTGCGCGCGATCGTGGCCTGTGGCTGGTACGGCATCCAGACCTGGTTCGGCGGCCTCGCGATCTATTCGCTGCTCAACATCCTCACCGGCAACGCGCTGCTCGGCGATCCGCTGCCGGTGCTCGGCATCAACCTCGCGCAGGTCGCCTGCTTCCTCGCGTTCTGGACGCTGCAGCTCTACTTCGTCGTGCACGGCACCGACTCGATCCGCTGGCTCGAATCGTTCAGCGCACCGATCAAGATCGTGATGTGCCTCGCGCTCGTGTGGTGGGCGCTCGATCGCGCGGGCGGCTTCGGTGCGATGATGCACCAGCCCTCGAAGTTCGTGGACGGCGGCGAAAAAGCCGGCCAGTTCTGGACCGTGTTCTGGCCGTCGCTGACCGCGATGGTCGGCTTCTGGGCGACGCTCGCACTCAACATCCCCGACTTCACGCGCTTCGCGCGCAGCCAGAAGGACCAGGTCATCGGCCAGGCGATCGGCCTGCCGCTGCCGATGGGCCTGCTCGCGCTCGTCTCGGTGATCGTCACCTCGGCGACCGTCGTGATCTACGGCAAGGCGATCTGGGACCCGGTCGACCTGTCGGGGCGCTTCACTGGCGTCGGCGTCGGCCTCGCGCTGCTGATCCTCACGATCGACACGATGTGCTGCAACCTCGCTGCCAACCTCGTCGGCCCTGCCTACGACTTCGCGAGTCTCGCGCCCAAGCGCATCAGCTACCGCACGGGCGGACTCATCACCGCATTCATCGCGCTGTTCGCGTGCCCGTGGAAGATCCTCGAAAGCACCAATGGCTACATCTTTACCTGGCTCATCGGCTACTCCGCCCTGCTCGGACCCGTGGCCGGCATCATGCTGGTCGACTATTACTGGCTGCGCGATACGCGCCTCGAGATCACGCAACTGTTCGCCGAACGCGGCGACTACAGCTATCGCAACGGCTGGAACAGCGCGGCTGTCATCGCGCTCACGCTGGGCGTTTTGCCCAACCTGCCGGGCTTCCTCCACGCAGCGTTCCCGACGACGTTCGCGAGCGTGCCGGGTTTCTTCCAGGCGATCTATACGTACGCATGGTTCGCGGGTCTCGCGATTTCCGCGATCGTCTATGCGCTGCTGATGCGGCGTGCCGCGCCCGCCGCGGTGCCGGCGGCGTCCTGATGGACTGTTCGACGCGGTCTGCGCGTTCGTACGCGCATGCCGGGGCAACCGATGCATTTTGAAAGTGTTTGATTGGCGAATCTTGAGGAAAGTGTCATGACTTTGTTGATCCGCGGCGGCACCGTCGTCGATTCCACCCACAGCCACCGCGCAGACGTGTTGTGCGTCGATGGCAAGATCGCGGCGATCGGCAGCGGCCTCGACGCGCCTGCGGGTACGCAGACGATCGACGCCGGCAACCTGCTCGTGATGCCGGGCGGCATCGATCCGCACACGCACATGCAATTGCCGTTCATGGGCACGGTCGCGAGCGACGACTTCTTCAGCGGCACGGCCGCGGGCCTCGCAGGCGGCACGACGAGCATCATCGATTTCGTCATCCCGAACCCGAAGCAGCCGCTCATGGAGGCGTTCCAGACGTGGCGCGGCTGGGCCGAGAAGGCCGCGTCTGACTATGCGTTCCACGTCGCAGTCACCTGGTGGGACGAAAGCGTGCATCGCGACATGGGCGTGCTCGCGCACGAGCATGGCGTGCAGAGCTTCAAGCACTTCATGGCCTACAAGAACGCCATCATGTGCGATGACGAGATCCTCGTGAACAGCTTCCGCCGCGCGCTCGAGCTCGGCGCGCTGCCGACCGTGCACGCCGAGAACGGCGAGCTCGTGTTCCAGCTGCAGAAAGAACTGATCGCGAAGGGCATCACCGGTCCCGAGGGCCATCCGCTGTCGCGTCCGCCCGCGGTCGAGGCCGAGGCCGCGAACCGCGCGATGCGGCTCGCCGAAGTGATCGGCGTGCCGCTTTACATCGTGCACAACTCGGCGCGGCAGTCGGTCGAGGCGATCGCGCGCGCGCGCGGCGAAGGCCAGCGCGTGTTCGGCGAGGTGCTCGCGGGGCACCTGCTGATCGACGACTCGGTCTATCGCGACCCCGACTTCACGCGCGCCGCCGCGCACGTCATGAGCCCGCCGTTCCGTCCCAAGGAACACCAGGACGCGCTGTGGCGCGCGCTGCAGGCGGGGCACCTGCACACGACCGCGACCGACCACTGCTGCTTCTGCGCGCCGCAGAAGGCCGCGGGCAAGGACGACTTCACGAAGATTCCGAACGGCTGCGGCGGCATCGAAGACCGCATGAGCGTCCTCTGGCACTACGGCGTCAATTCCGGCCGCCTCACACCCCAGGAATTCGTCGCAGTGACCTCGACGAACGCCGCGCGCATATTCAACCTGCATCCGCGCAAGGGGGCGATCGAGGCGGGCGCCGATGCCGATCTCGTGCTCTGGGACCCCGCCGCTTCGCGCACGATCTCCGCGAAGACCCATCACCAGAATGTCGACTACAACGTCTTCGAGGGTCGCACGGTGCAGGGCATCGCGCGGCGCACGATCGCCAACGGCAAGCTCGTCTGGAACGACGGCGAACTGCGCGCAGAGCGCAACGCCGGGCGCTACCTGCCGCGCCCGCTCAAGGGCGACTTCTTCGACGCCAACGACAGACGCCATATCGCCTGACGCGCGACGATCAAGCCACCGGCCGACGCGCAGCTCGGCATGTCTGCATCTGCGTGCGCGTCATCGTCGTATCTGGGAGTGACCATGACTTTCATTCACTCCCCTCCCGATGCGGCATCCTGCCCCGCTATTGCGCCTGCCTGTCCCGCTCTCGCGCCTGCCTGGGCGTTCTCGCGCCCACCCGTCTTGCGGCGTTGCGGCGGCGGTCACGTGTCTCGCGACCACGCTTCGACTACCATCGTCGCAGTTGCCGAAATCGCAGTTGCCGCTGCCGCTGCAACCTCGGCAACCGCGGTCGTTGGTGCCCGATCCTTCATTGGCCTGGTCGTCGCAATTTTCACGACCGCGACAGGCGATTCCGGTGCCGTGCCGCGCGCCAGTGGCGGCACGAGCAGGGTCAGAGTGGTCACGAACACTTCTCTCGCAGGCGGAGCAGAACGGTGACGTCGACATGAGCGCCACGTCCACGGATCAGGCGGAGCTGATTGCCTGGATCGCCGCCATTGCGCGCGGCGACGCGGCCGCGTTCGAGCGCGTCTATCGTGCGACGTCGGCGAAGCTGTTCGGCGTCTGTGTCGCGATCCTGCCGCGCAGCGATGCCGAGGAGGTGTTGCAGGAAGTGTTCACGACGATCTGGCGCAAGGCCGCGCAGTACGATGCGGCTCGCGCGAGCCCGATCACCTGGCTGGCGATGATGGCGCGCAACCGCTCGATCGATCGTCTGCGCGCGAGCGCGGGTGAACGCGCGTCCGCGCCGATCGAACTGGCCGAAGATCTGCACGACGAAGCGCCGACCGCGCACGCGAGCGCAGAGGCCAGTGACGACAAGCGTCGCCTCGAAGCGTGCATGGGACAGCTCGAGTCGCAGCGCCGCACGCTGATCCGCACGGCCTTCTTCGAAGGCGCCACCTACGAGGAGCTGGCGCGGCGCAGCGGTTCGCCGCTAGGCAGCGTGAAGAGCTGGATCCGCCGCGGCCTCGCGCAACTCAAGGCGTGCCTCGAACGATGAATATTCGCGCAACCGACATCGGCGGCGAACCGCCCGAAGGCGCTCTCACGGCGGCCGAATACGTGCTCGGCGTGCTCGATGCCGCGAGCCGCCGCAACATCGAAGCTCGCATCCAGCACGATGCTTCGTTCGCCGCGGAAGTGTTTGCCTGGGAACAGCGCTTCGCGCCACTCATCGCCGAAATCGTGCCAGTGCCCGCGCCGTTCGCGCTGTGGCCGCGCATCCAGGCGGCGGTCGGCCTCGCATCGCCGTCGGGTGCCTCGGCCGACGAGGCGCCGACGCCGTTCTGGCAGCGCCTCGGCCTCTGGCGCCTGCTCACCGCCGGTGGCTTCGCTGCCGCCGCGGCGAGCCTGTTCGCTCTGTTCCTCGTCATGCACGAGCCCGTGGCGCAGCGCACCCCACACGAACTGGTCGCGACGATGACGCAGGACGACGGCAAGACGCTGTTCACCGCGACGATCGAAGCCACCACAGGCAGGCTCGTCATCGTGCCCATCATGGTCGACATTCCCGCCGATCGCGTCGCCGAGCTCTGGCTCATTCCGCCCGGCGACGTGCCGCACTCGCTCGGCCTGCTCGACCCACGCCATGCGCGACCGATCGTCGTGCCGCCCGCGCTGCGCGCCGCGCTCGCCGCGAAGTCGCTCGTCGCGGTATCGATCGAGCCGCCAGGCGGCGCGCCGCATGGGCAGCCGACCGGGCCGATCATCGCCAAGGGCGAAATCGCGCTGCTCTGACTCGACGCCGCCGTGCCCGCGCCGGTTGGTCGAGCCGTTCGTGCTGCAGGGGTTCTGCGCTTTTGCTCTCCCCCTGTCCGCGTCGCCGCGCACGCTCACGCGTCCCGAGCCCCGAGTCCCGTCCACTGGTTTGCGACCGCCGGTCCCGCGCGCTACGCTCGTCTGTCTATGACCGACCTCACCCACCACGATCTCGCGCTCGAACCGAACGACGGCGAGCGTCTGGCCAATCTTTCGGGGCCATTGGACGAACACCTGCGCCAGATCGAACTACGCGTCGGCGTCGAGATCGCGAATCGCGGCAACCTGTTCCGCATCAGCGGCGCGCCGCCGCAGGTCAGGGTCGCCGAGCGCGTGTTGCGCGATCTCTACGATGCGACCGAGAACGAGACCCTCAACGGCGCGCAGATCAACCTGCGGCTGTCGGAGTCGGGCATCGACGCACTCGAGGGCAAGGCCGTCGAGGCGCAGGAGGTCGCGATCAAGGTCAAGCGCGGCACCGTGCGCGGGCGCGGCGCGAACCAGCAGCGCTACCTGCACGCGATCGCGCGCCACGACATCAATTTCGGCATCGGGCCCGCGGGCACCGGCAAGACCTACCTCGCCGTGGCAATGGCCGTCGACGCACTCAACGACAACCGCGTGCAGCGCCTGATCCTCGTGCGCCCCGCGGTCGAGGCCGGCGAGAAGCTCGGCTTCCTGCCGGGCGATCTCACGCAGAAGGTCGATCCCTACCTGCGGCCGCTCTACGACGCCCTCTACGAAATGTTCGGCATCGAGCGCGTGACGAAGCTGATCGAACGCAACGTGATCGAGATCGCGCCGCTCGCCTACATGCGCGGGCGCACGCTCAACGATGCATTCGTGATCCTCGACGAGGCACAGAACACGACGATCGAACAGATGAAGATGTTCCTGACGCGCATCGGCTTCGGCTCGGTCGCGGTGGTCACGGGCGACATGACCCAGACCGACCTGCCGCGCCATATCCGCTCGGGTCTGCGCGACGCGATCGAGGTGTTGCGCGATGTCGACGGCATCAGTTTCACGATCTTCACGGCGAAGGACGTCGTTCGCCATCCGCTGGTCCAGCGCATCGTCCGCGCCTACGAGGACCGCGAATCGAAGACCGGCCAGGGCGGAGCAACCCCATGAAACCGTTCCTCGGCTTCGGCGTCTTCGTCGAGAATCGCGCCGGGCGCAGCGGCGTGCCGACGCGGGCGTCGTTCGAGTCCTGGGTGAAGGCGACGTTGCGCGGGCGCCATGAAGGGCGGCGCCAGGTCAACATCGTCCTGTTCGAAGAGGCCGAGGCGCGCGCGATCAACCGCAAGTACCGCGGCAAGGACTACGCGACCAACGTCCTGAGTTTCGCCTACGAACCCCTGCGCGGCGAGAAGACCGGGCTGCTCGGCGACCTCGTGATCTGCCCCGCCGTCGTCGCGCGCGAGGCGCGCGAACAGGGAAAGAAGGATCGCGACCACTTCGCCCATCTGACCGTTCACGGGACGTTGCACCTGCTCGGCTTCGATCACGACACGCCGCGCAAGGAGAGCCGCATGGAGGCGCTCGAAAAGAAGATCCTCGCGGGGCTCGGCGTCGCCGACCCTTACGAGATCATCGCGAAAAAAAACAAGAAATAGCGCATAACCTGTTGATATTATTTGCTTTATTAAACCGTCATCAGAAATCGGGTAAACTGTCGAGCCGCCCGCCTGGGCTTTGCATGCAGTGAAATGAACGAGGACCCTCCCAGTCCGCCGCCGACGCGATCGTGGCTGGATCGAATCAGCCAGCTGGTTTCCGGCGAACCCCGCAACATCGACGAGCTCCTCGAAGAGCTCCGTAGCGCACAGGCCAACGGCCTGCTCTCCGACGACACCCTTTCCATGGTCGAAGGCGCCATCGAGGTGGCCGACCTGCACGTCGGCGACGCGATGATTCCGCGCGCGCAGATGGTCTCCCTGCCTGTCGATGCGTCGTTCGACGAACTGCTGCGCCGCGTGGTCGAGTCCGGCCACTCGCGCTTCCCGGTGCACAGCGACGACCACGACGACATCATCGGCATCCTGCTGGCCAAGGACCTGCTCAAGTGCTTCGGAGGCAGCGCGCCGAAGGACGTCCGCGCGCTGCTGCGTCCGACCGTGATGATTCCCGAATCGAAGCGCCTCGACATCCTGCTCAAGGAATTCCGCCTCTCGCGCAACCACATGGCGATCGTCATGGACGAATACGGCGGCGTCGCCGGGTTGATCACGATCGAAGACGTGCTCGAGCAGATCGTCGGCGAGATCGACGACGAACACGACGAGGAAGATCCCGCGCGCAAGAAGCAGATCCAGGCGCAACCCGACGGCAGGTTCCTCGTCAACGCGCTGACGCCGATCGCCGATTTCAACGGGCGCCTCGGCGCGCACTTCCCCGACGACGAGTTCGACACGATCGGCGGCATGATCACGTCCGAATTCGGCCACCTGCCCGAGCAGGGCGAAGAGGTGTCGCTCGGCGGATTTCATTTCCATGTCACCCGTGCGGACGACCGCCGCGTACTGCAGTTCGCGGTAAGGCTTCGTGATTCGTAACCGCCGGCGCCTCGGCGGTTCCCTGCGGCTTTTCGCGAACCTCCTCGCGACGACGGCGGTCGCACTCTCTTTCGTGCTCGCCGCGCTCTGCATCGTGCCCGCCGCACGCGCCGACGAGCCTGCGCCTGCGGCCGCAGAACCCGGCGCCAACCTGACGGTTTCTGTGTACACGTTCGGCCCGGGCGAAGAGGTCTGGGAGCGCTTCGGCCACAACGCGATCGAAATCCGCGACCGCAGCACGGGGCGCGCGATCCTCTACAACTACGGCATCTTCGACTTCGAGCAGGAAAACTTCTTCGTCAATTTCGCGCGCGGGCTGATGACCTACCGCATCGCGGCCGACGACCCGGCCGGCGAACTGCCGAACTACGTCGCCGAAGGACGCTGGATCGTGCGCCAGGAGCTCGCGTTCACGCCCGCACAGCGCGCCAAGCTCGCCGACTTCCTCGCCTGGAACGCGCGCGAGGAGAACGCGCAGTACCGCTACGACTACTTCCGCGCGAACTGCTCGACGCGCGTGCGCGATGCGCTCGATCAGGCGCTCGACGGCGCGATCAAGTCGCAGACGATCGCACCGTCGCGCGGCTTCACCTATCGCATGGACGCCGACCGCCTGATGCGTCCGGACCTCGCGATCATGCTGCTGATCGACGCGGGACTCGGCCCGTTCGCCGACCAGCGCCTGTCGTACTGGGACGAGAGTTTCGTGCCGATGGAATTCATGCGCCACCTGCGCGAGATCAAGGTGCGCGATGCGGCCGGCAACGCCATCCCGCTCGTCGCGAGTGAAACCGAGGTCGCCCGGGCGCGCATCGCCGACCCGCCCGAGTTCCCGTCGCGCTGGACCTGGCAGGCGCTCGCGCTCGGCATCGCGTTCGCACTGGGCTTCATCGCGCTCGCGCGGGCGGGCTCGCACGCTGGCGCGCGCGTGCTGCTCGCAACGTTGGGCACGACGCTGTGCCTCGCGCTCGGCGTCGCCGGCCTCGTGCTCGCCGGATTGTGGTCGCTCACCGATCACGTCTCCGCCTGGCGCAACGAAAACCTGCTGTTGCTCGATCCCCTTTGCCTGCTGCTGTTGCCCGCCTGGTTCGGCGCGTTCCGCGCGCGCTGGCGTCCGTCGCGATTCGCTGCGCGCATCGCGTTCGTCGTCGCCGTGTTTGCCGCGCTCGCGTGGTTCGTCAAGATCCTGCCCGGTTTCCGCCAGGACAACGTGTTCTGGATCGCCTTGCTGCTGCCAATCCATGTCGCGTCGGCGCTCGTGCTTGCGAGCGCCTCCGAAAGGCGCGCTGCCAGATAATCCGGGCTTCTGCCTCTCGCGTAGCGTCGGACTGCGAGACGGTTGGTATGATAATGAAACGTCGTCATGCGGCCGATGAATCTGCGCTATCTTTGCCAGCGCCAGATTCAAACGTGCTCGCGTTTCGAGGCTCACAGAGGAAGCCATCATGATATGCCCCGGCGTCGGGATGGGATGCGCTCCTGTGCGGTACGCGATGCTGCGCCGCTTCGGCGTCGCTTTCGCGCTGGCCGGCTGTCTGTCGATCGCCGCTGCCGCCGACGCGGCGGCACGCGGCGAGACCGTCGCGCGCGCGGACAGCGGGCACGTCTGGGCGCTTGCGGCGAACGACGCTGGCCCTGTCGCCGCCGAAATGCCGATGCACCTGACGCTGCTGCTCGAGCGGCCCGCGGAACGGCAGCGCGCGTTCGCGACGCTGCTGCGGCAGCAGCAGGATCCGCGATCCGCGGAATTCCATCGCTGGCTCGACGCCACGCAGATCGGCGCGCGTTTCGGCGCATCGACCGAGGATATCGCGGCCGCGACAAGCTGGCTGCGTGCGCAAGGCCTGAGCATCGACGGCATTTCGAAAAGCCGCTCGCGCATCGCGTTCAGCGGCGATGCGCAGACGGTAGGCCGCGCGTTCGCGACCGAGATCCATGCGTACTCGGTGCATGGCGAGCAGCGATTCGCGCCCGCGCGTGCGCCGCGCCTGCCGTCCTCCATTTCCGCCGTGGTGCGTTCGATCGTCGGGCTCGGCAGCGTCGAAGAGCACGCCGCCCATGGCAGCGGCGGCGGCCGCGTTTCGGCCGGCACGACGAGCGCGTCGACGCCCGCGGCGACGTTCTGCAGCCAGGGCAGCTGCAGCCACTACCTGTTCCCCGCCGACTTTTCGAAGATCTACGACATCGACCCGGTCTATCAGCAGGGCATCGATGGCCGCGGGCAGACCATAGCGATCATCGGTCGCGCACGCGTCTACTTGCCCGACATCGAGAATTTCCAGATGCGCGCGGGTCTGCCGACGAAAGACCCGACGATCATCGTTCCGCCCGGCGGCCTCGATCCGGGTGCCGCGCTGTCGAGCGGCGGCGACCCGCCGGAGGATCAGCTCGAGGCGACGATCGACGTGACGCGTGCGACGAGCGTCGCACCAGGCGCGCAGATCGACCTTGTCGTCAGCGCGAACGGCAGCAGCGTGAACGGCCTGCGAGTCGCGAGCGAATATGTCGTCGACAGCAATCCGGTGATCGCGCAGGTCATGAGCATCAGCTTCGGCGCGTGCGAAGTCTCCGGCGGTCAGTCGGGCGTGCAGTTCTATGACGACGTATTCAGTCAGGCCGCCGCCGAAGGCATTTCCGTGTTCGTTATCTCGGGCGACTCCGGCGCCGCGGGTTGCGATCCGTACAACGCGACGCCGCCCCCGAACCAGGTCGCGAGCTCGAATTTCATCTGCGTGTCGAGCTACGCGACGTGCGTCGGCGGAACCCAGTTCGCCGACACCGCCAATCCGTCGCAGTACTGGAATGCGAGCAACGGCAGCGCGTATGTGTCGGCGCTGGGCTACATTCCCGAAGGCGCGTGGAACGAACCCACGACCTCGAACGGCAAGTTCCAGGCCTCGGCAACCGGGGGCGGCATCAGCGCCTACATCCCGACACCGTACTGGCAGACCGGCATCGGCGTGCCCGGCACGCAAGGCAGGTATACGCCCGACGTCTCGTTCTCCGCGGCGGCCCACGACGGCTACTTCGCCTGCCTCGCCGCTGCCGGCAACTCGTGCGTCTCCGACAGCACGGGCAGTTTCCGCTTCGAGTACTTCTACGGCACTTCGGCATCGACACCCGACATGGCCGGCGTCGCTGCACTGTTGAACCAGAGGATGGGCGGCGCGCAGGGCAACCTCAACCAGCGCCTTTACGCGCTGGCAGCGACGCCGGCGAACGGCGTCTACCACGACACGACACCCGCATCGAGCGGCGTCGGCAACTGCGACCTCGCGACGCCGAGTCTGTGCAACAACAGCACCCCGGGCTTCAATTCGCTCACGGGCGGCCTGCAGGGTTTCGCGCTGACCACGGGCTACGACCTCGCGACCGGCCTCGGTTCGATTGACGTCGCGAAGCTGCTTTCGAGCTGGGGCGAGGTGCAGCCGGCGGTCAACCTCAACCAGTTCGGCCTCACTGGCGCCTGGTACAACCCGGCGAAGAGCGGCCAAGGCCTGCTGTTGCAGACGTTTCCCGACCTGCTCGGCGCCGGCAAGGGCGTCGTCTTCGGCGGCTGGTTCACGTTCGCGACCCTCGCGACGAGCGGGCAGCGCTGGTACACGATCCAGGGGCCGGTCGATGCGCAGGATGCCAGCGCGACGTTGCCGATCTACGCGACGTACGGCGGCAACTTCAACGCGCCACCGAAGATCAACACGACACAGATCGGCCAGGCGACGCTCGCGTTCAGCGACTGCACGCATGGCGCACTCACCTATCACCTGAGCCAGGACGACGGCACGACGCTCGACGGCACGATGCCACTGGCGCGGCTCGGGTCCAACGTCAGCTGCGGCACGAACGGAGACAACGGCAATGCACCGGTCGGCACCGCGCTGTCGGGTGCGTGGTACGACGCGAATACGAGCGGCCAGGGCCTGCTGTTTGCGGTCGATTCACTCGCCAGCAATCTGTTTGCCGCCTGGTATACATTTGTTCCGAACGGGCAGCACGTCGGCGGCGGCGCCAGCCAGCGCTGGTACACGCTGCAGGCCGGCGGTTTTGCCACAGGCACGAAATCGATCAAGGCGGTGCCCGTCTACGCGACCACGGGTGGCGTCTTCGACAATCCGACGAAAACCCAGGTCACGCAGGTCGGCACTGCAGATCTCACCTGGCTCGACTGCACGCATCTTGGCATCGAATACAGCTTCACGGCAGGCGAGAACCAGGGCGCAAGTGGCACACTGACGCTGACGCATGCGGCATCGACGAGCGCTGCCTGCGGGTTCTGAGTCCGCGAAGCGCAGCGCCGCAAGAACTGCCAATGACAGCTGTCACGCGGGTGTTCTACCGGTAAGGCGACGCGCCCGCCCCGAACCCGCGATTTCCGTCGATTGCGAATGCCTTCGTGCCTCCGGCATGATGCGTTGCATGCAGGCGCATTCCGGCAACCATGGATAACCCGTCTTCGGCGGGAAACACGAGCGCACCGGTGACGGCCGCTTCACCGATGCTCGTCAATTGCGTCGCCTACAGCCGCGACGGACGCAAGGTCGCGGACCTGACGCTCGACGCGATCAGCGAAGTGCTCAAGGACCCGCAGCGTTTCGTCTGGGTCGGCCTGTGCGAACCCGACGAGGCGCTGCTGTCGAAACTGCAGGAGGAGTTCGGCCTGCATGATCTCGCGATCGAAGACGCGCACCGCGCGCATCAGCGGCCGAAGATCGAGATCTACGACGACACGCTGTTTATCGTGCTGCATACCGCGCAAGTCGTGCAGGGCAAGATCGAGTTCGGCGAAACACACCTCTTCCTCGGCCAGAACTTCCTGCTGACGGTCCGTCACGGTGCCTCGCTTTCGTACGCGGCGCCGCGAAAGTCCTGCGAGCAGACCTGCGAACTCATGGCGCTCGGGCCGAGCTATGCGCTCTACGCGGTCGTCGATTTCATCGTCGACAACTTCCTGCCGATCGTCGGCACGTTCAAGGAGGAACTGCAGGAACTCGAGCAGGAAATCTTCGAGGACACGTTCAAGCGCGAGGTGATCCAGCGCCTCTATCTGCTCAAGCGCGAACTCGTGACGCTGCGGCTCGCCGTGTCGCCGATGCAGGACATCCTCAACCAGCTCTCGCGCTTCCACGGCAAACTGATCAACGATGAGGTGCGGCCCTATCTGCGCGACGTCTACGACCATGCGGCGCGCATCAGCGATGCGACCAACACGATGGGCGAACTGCTGTCGTCGGCGATGAACGTCAACCTCGCGATGGTGTCGGTCGCGCAGAACGAGGTGGTCAAGCGCCTCGCCGGCTGGGCCGGCCTGCTTGCCGCGCCGACGCTCGTCGCGAGCTGGTACGGCATGAACTTCAAGAACATGCCTGAGCTCGGCACCGAGTACGGCTATTTCGTTCTGCTCGGCCTCACCGTCGCGGTGTGCGTCGGCTTGTACGTCGTGCTGAGAAGGGCGAAGTGGCTGTGACGGGCGCGACGTCGTCGTAACGACCCGGCGCTTCGGGCGAATTGCATAGCCCGTCGATCACACACGGGGGCGACGCATCGCCGGTGAATCCCGAAGGCGAACGCCGGGCTCGGCGATTGCTTGAATCTCTTCACATTTTTTCGGATACTCAATGCGGGTCTCGCCGCGCAGCGTCTTGCTGCGGGCGCTGAAAATTTCGACTTCATCGAAATCAGGGGATGGGGATGATCGGTCACGCCGTTCGTTGGAACAGCAGTTCGCCGCGCCTGAGCGCGCTCAGTCTCGCCATCGCAGTAGCGCTCGGTTCGCCACTGGCAAGCGCCGCGACGATCACGGTCACGAGCGCCGCAGATCCCCTGCCCACGTCTTCGTCGTCGACCTGCACGCTGCGACAGGCAGTCGCCACGATCAACAACCAGGCAGTCGGCGGTGCCAACACGGGCAACTGTGCGAACAGCGGCGGCGCGTTCGGCACGAGCGATGCGATCGTTTTTGCGCCGGCCGTCACCGCGATCAACCTCGACGGCACGACGAACGGCGAACTCGACATCGGGTTGAGTCACGACTTGCTGATCAACGGCGGCACTTCGCTCGGCCAGGTAACGGTCAGCCTTGCCAGCGGTACGTACTCGGTGATCGGTACGCGCGGCTCCAACACCGCATCGAACCTCACGCTGACCGGGCTCACGATTACCGGCGGCAACAGCGATCGCGGCGGCGGCGTCTATCTGACGCCGAGCGGCAATACGCTGACGTTGAACAACAGCGTCGTCACATCGAATTTCGCCAATTACGCGGGCGGCGGCGTCTATGCCTACAACGTCGTCGCCAATAACAGCACGATAAGCAATAACACCGCGGGCGCCGGCGGCGGCATCTTCGCCTACAAGAATTACGGTCTCGTCCAGCTGAACAACAGCCTCGTCAGCGGAAACTACTCGGCGATCGTTGCGGGCGGCATTTATGCCCCGCACATCACGAGCAACCACAGCACGGTAAGCGACAACACGTCGAGCTATGCTGGCGGAGGCGTCTTGACCGAGTACGGCGGCACCTTCAGCGACAGCATCATCTCGGGCAACACGCTCGTCGGGCCGCGCTCGAGCGACAATCCCTTCGGGTATTACGTATCCGGCGGCGGAGTTCTGGCCGGCGGTGACGTGACGTTCACGAATACCACGGTCAGCAACAATAGCGTCAGCAGCGAGTATGGTCCCGCTCTCGGGGGCGGCGCTGCCACGAAGTACAGCAACGGGTCGCTGACGTTCGCGAACAGCACGATCAGCGGCAACAATGGCGGTGCCGTGCTGGCCTATAAAGTGGTGCTGACCAACAGCACCGTCAACGGTAACTACGGTACCACCTACGGTCCGATACAAGCACCGGCGGGCGTTTACGCCGCATCGCAACTCGGCCTGTTCAACAGTACCGTCAGCGGCAACATGGGACCGGGTCCGGCGCTGGGACTGGCCGCGTCGGAATCCCAGCCCGCCCCGTTGCTGCCGAAACCTGGCACCGGCCACAAACGTCGTGACGCGCTGCGCAAGCGCCTGCACCTGCAAGGCAACGACCATTTGCACGGGGCCGCACAGACAAGACGGCATGCAGGCGGCACGCAGGCAGTAGGGATTCATGGCCACAACCTGCAGGCCGCAAACCTGGCGTCGAACCTGACGCTGTACAGCAGCATCGTTACCGAGAATACGGGTACGTACGACATCTACTCGCGCAGCGGCGGCGTCGTCGCAGCAGGTGGTTTCAATATCCTCGGCAATGTGAGCAACACGATCAGCCTCGCGAGCCTCACGAACGAGGTCGTCGGCAGCCCGCTGCTCGGCGCACTCGCGGACAACGGCTGCGGCGTAAAGGCGGGCGAGACTTCGACCCTGGCCTGCGTGCAGACGATGGCGCTGCAGGCGGGCAGCCCCGCGCTCAACAAGGGCTCGACGGTGCCGAGCGGCGTCACGACCGACGAGCGAGGCACCGGCTTCGCGCGTCCTTCCGGTCCCGCGGCCGACATCGGCGCGTTCGAAGTGCTCTACGTGCCGCCCACGGCCACACCACTCGTCGAGAACGTCTCGTTCAACACGCCGCTGACGTTCAGCCTGCAGGGCAGCGACGCGAATCCGGGCGGCCCGTTCCCGTTCACCTTTGCCTCCGCGACGGCGCCGACCCATGGCACGATCACGATCAATCCATCGACCGGCAGCACCACCTATACGCCGACCGCGGGCTTCACCGGCACCGATACGTTCACGTATACCGTGACCGATGCGAACGGCACGTCGACACCGGCGACCGTGACGCTGCACGTTGCCGCCGGCGCGCTGCCGATCGCGCAGCCGAACAGCGCGAGCACGGCGGCGAACACGCCGGTGAACATCATTCTGACTGCGACCGACGCGAATGCCGGCACCTCGCCGTTCTCGTTCGCGATCGGCACGCCACCCGCACACGGTACGGTCGTGCTCGGTGTGCCGACCACCACCGGCAATTCGACGCCGTCAGGCAGCAGCACGATCCAGTTCAGCTACGGCATCGCCGCATCGAACGGCACGGTCACCGCGACCTACACGCCCGCGTTCAACTATGGGGGGCCGGACTCGTTCACGTTCACGGCGTCGAACGCGAATGGCACCTCGCTGCCTGCGACCGTCTCGCTTGCGGTCGCCGCGCCGTTACCGGCCACGCCGGCCCCGATACCCACGCTGTCGACCTGGGCATGGAGTGCGTTGATTGCGCAGTTCGGCCTGATCGCCTGGTACCGGCTGCGACGATTCCCCGCGGCGGCGCCGAAGAAATCGTCGCCATAGGCGATCGATTCGTCACTCCGGGAACTGGCGGTCCCCTGCCCGTGCATGAGCGCGGGCGGGCACCGTCCGAGGTTCCCACGCAGTCCTTCGAGGCTTATCCAGCGCCTTATGGGAGTACGTCGGCGGTCGGGACAAGCGGACGCTGCGGTGAAGGGCAAACCGTAACGAGTGCCCGTCGCCCATCGACCGTCCGAAAGGCTGAGCGCCGCGGTTGCTGATCGTGCAGTCCGCCGGCTCAACCCCCACACCGCCTGAATGCGCGACCCGGATCATGCGCTTTCGCACGATTGCGTCACACTGTTGCATTGAACCGTTCGGGGGCTGGCACTAGTCTAACGAGAGGAGAATCCCCTTTGCCCTGCCGCGCGGCAGGAACGCGCCGGCACCGCCGACACTGTCAGGGCACACCGTCATCTCTCTTTGAGGCTGGATGATTCATGTCGAATAGATATTTCGCGATCGCGGGTCTGGCGATGGGGTTCGTCGCTTCGACGGCCGGCGCGCAAACACACTTGTTCATGCCTGCTACGACGCAGGCGGCCGCGACGGCGACCACCAGCCAGGCGGGCCACGCGCAGTACATGCGGCCAGGCGTCCAGCGCGTCGTCGCGCTCGACACGGCCGGCATGCGCGCGATGAAGATCGGCGATCAGGCCATCGTGACGTCGCCCGCGGGTATCGACTACGTCGTTACCTACGATCGGACCGAGACGGGCTATGGCGGCGGCAAGGTGTGGGTCGGCCATCTGCGCGACTTCGGCCGCGATAACCCGGTCTTCATCTCGACGTTCCGGGGCGCGGTCAGCGGCAACGTCGAAACGCCAGCGGGCAAGTTGCGCCTCAGCGGCAGCGAAGACGCCGTCGTCGTGACCGACGTCGCCGCGAACGGCGAACAAAAGCTGAAGCCGACACAGAGCGACATCATCTTCGCTCCCCCCGCCGTTGCGCCCAATGCGGGCGCGACCAACGCGATTGCGCCCGACAACGAGGTGACAGCAGCGCCTTCCGATGCAACCACGGCTGCCGCCGGTGTCAGCGTCAACACCCAGCTCGATCTGCTGTTTCTGTTCAGCCCGTCGTTGCAAACCAAACTTGGCAGCTTCGATCTGGTTATCGCACGTGCCAACCACCTCGTGGCTGTTGCTAATACCGTCTACCAGAACAGTGGCCTGCCGATAACGCTCAACATTGTCTATGCCCAGGCGCTCAACGTTTCCTATGCGGACACCACGGATGCGGACGGCCCAGGAGGCAATCCTCCTGGGGCGCTAACGCAGCTGACCAGCGACGCAACAGTCGCCTATATCCGAAGCCACTACGGTGCGGACCTCGTCACGTTCGTGCGACCGTTCCAGGCCAACATCTGTGGCCTCGCCTGGATTCCGAACGATTTCACGAGCGGCAGTTCCCAATACGGTTATTCCGTCGTCGAAGACGGATCGAACGGCTCCTTCTTCTGCGAAGAGAGCTCGATGACCCATGAAATCGGCCACAACATGGGTGCGAACCACGATATCGGTACGACGCAGGCCAACGGCGGCGGCAACCTCGGCGGAACACCCGTCTACAACAGAGGCTATTGCACCGACGTGGGAGGCGGCGCCAGCTCGATCATGGCGTACGACACGACGACCGGCTGCGCAGACCTCAAGTACAACTTCTCGAGTCCGTCGCTTCTCTGCGACGGCGCAGCCTGCGGCGTCGCGATCGGCACGTCCTACACGGCGACCTACAATACCAATCAGACGGTGTCCGCGAGCGGCGCAGACAGCGTCACCGCGCTCAACACCAACGTGCCGCAGATCGCCGCCTGGCGCAACGGCACCTACATGCCGGTTGCGCCCGCGCGTCTGCTCGATACGCGCACGACCGGCGGGCCGATCCCGGCCGGAACGAAGCGCGATCTCGCCGTCGGCGGCACTGGCGGCCTGCCCCTCGTCGGCCTCAGCGCCTATTCACTCAACGTTACTGCGGTTACGCCGTCGAGCGTCGGTTACCTGACGGTGTGGCCTGCGGGCGCCGCGCAACCGGTCGCCGCGAACCTCAACCTCAACCCGGGGTTGACGATTCCAAACAGCGTGCTCGTCAAGAACGGCAGCGACAGTCTTTCCTCCATTTCGATCTACAACGGCGGCACCGCCGCGACGAACGTCGTCGTCGATCTGGGCGGCTGGTTCACTTCTCCATCGGTGTACAACTCGATGGCGCCCGTGCGCGTGCTCGACACACGCTCGACCTCGCCGATCGCGCCTGGTGGCACTCTCGCCCTTTCCGTCACCAATGCGAATGGCGTGCCGGCGAGCGGCGTCGGCGCGGTCGTCCTCAACGTCACGCCTGTCGCGCCCTCGGGCGTGGGTTTCATGACGGTGTGGCCTACCGACGTCTCGCCGCGCCCCACGGCCGCGAATCTCAATCTCAACCCCGGCAAAACGATTCCGAACCTCGTCATCTCTAAGGTGAGCGCGGCGGGCCAGGTCTCGATCTACAACGGCGGCACGACCGCAACGAACGTCGTCGCCGACCTGCAGGGCTGGTTTCCGACGACCGCCTATCATCCGCTGACGCCCGCACGCCTGCTCGACACGCGCACGAGCGGCGGCCCGATCGCGGCCGGCGGGACGCTCAACCTCGCCATTCCGACGAGCGGCACCAACGCCGTGCCCGCGAGCGGCACGGTCGCGCTCAACGTCACGGCGGTCAATCCGCAGGGGCCGGGCTTCCTTACGGTCTGGCCGATGGGCGCCACGCGCCCCGGCACGGCCAATCTCAATCTCAATCCCGGATTGACGATTCCGAATCTCGTGATCAGCCAGATCAGCAGCGGTTCGCAGGTATCGATCTACAACGGCGGCACCGGACCGACCGATGTTGTCGTCGACCTGCAGGGCTGGTTCCCGCCGGCGCCGTAAACCAAGACGCCCGCAACGTCGATTCCGGCCGCGGGCGTTTTTTGGACTAAAGTCGGGTTGACGCCGCCTGCCGGCGCCCCGACACTCGGACGGGATCATCGCCTCCTGGGGAGACCCGCGGCAGCCGGGTTAGGCGATTCCAGCAAGGCAATGTGCGGTTGCGTCTTGACCTCGCCGCCAGTGCCCATGACGCTTGATGCCGCTCCTCATCGCATCCTTCCGGAGAAGCTCATGCGCCAACTGTTGCTGCTCGTGCCGTTCATCGGCCTGCTGTGGCTGCCGTTCTACAACTTCGACCAGCCGCGCCTCTTTGGCTTCCCGTTCTTCTACTGGTACATGTTCGCCTGGGTGCCGGTGACCTCGTTGATCGTCTGGATCGTCTGGCAGGGGGAGAAGAAGGCATGAGCGGACAAATGCATCTGACGGCCTGGGTCGTCTTCGCGCTGTTCTTCGCGCTCGTGACCGTGCTCGGCTTCGTCGCCTCGCGCTGGAAAGCCGCCGACCTGAGCGAACTGCACGAATGGGGTCTCGGCGGCCGCCGCTTCGGCGCGTGGATCACCTGGTTCCTGCTCGGCGGCGATGTCTACACGGCGTATACGGTCGTCGCGGTGCCGGCGGTCGTGTTTGCGATCGGCGCGTACGGATTTTTCGCACTGCCCTACACGATCATCGTCTATCCGATCGTGTTCGCGATCATGCCGCGTCTGTGGAACGTCTGCCGCAAGCACAACTACGTGACGACGGCCGACTTCGTCGAAGGCCGCTTCGGCGACCACTGGCTCGCGCTCGCGGTGGCCGTGACCGGCGTGCTCGCGACGATGCCCTACATCGCGCTGCAGCTCGTTGGCATGCAGGTCGTGTTCGAGGGCATGGGCTTCGGCGGCATGGACCCGAAGACCGGCGCCGAAATCGCGCTCGTCATCGCGTTCATCATCCTCGCGCTGTACACCTACACGAGCGGCCTGCGCGCACCGGCGATCATCGCCTTCGTCAAGGACACGATGATCTACATTTTTGTGATCGCGGCGATCGTCGTCATCCCGATGCAGCTCGGCGGCTACGGCGCCGTATTCGACGCGGCGGCGAATTTCTTCACGACGACACGCGATGCGGCGGTTGCTGCCGGCAAGCCGGCGCCGGCGATGGGCATCACGCTGCAGCCCGGTCAGATCACCGCGTTTTCCTCGCTCGCGCTGGGCTCGGCGATGGCGCTATTCCTCTATCCGCACATCGCGACCGGCACGCTCGCCGCGTCGAGTCCGAATGTCATTCGCCGCAACGCGATCTGGCTGCCGGCGTACACGATCGCGCTCGGCCTCATCGCGATGCTCGGCCTCATGGCGATCGCGGCCAAGGTACCGGCGAAAGGCACGGCGATCGTGCCGGCGCTGATCATGCAGCAGTTCCCCGAGTGGTTCGCGGGCTTCTGCTGCGCGGCGATTGCGCTCGGCGCGCTCGTCCCCGCGGCGATCATGTCGATCGGCGCCGCCAACCTCGTCACGCGCAACATCTGGCGGCCCTACGTCAACAAGAACATGACGGCCGCGCAGGAATCTAACGTCGCCAAGATCACCTCGCTCGTCGTCAAGTTCGGCGCGCTGTTCTTCGTCGTCTTCCTGCCGCTCGACTATGCACTCAACCTGCAGCTGCTCGGCGGCATCTGGATCCTGCAGATCTTCCCCGCGCTGATCCTCGGCCTGTACACGCGCTGGTTCAACCCGCGCGCGATGCTCGTCGGCTGGGCCGTGGGCATGGTGCTCGGCACCTACCTCGCGTTCTCGCAGGGCCCGAAGCCAGTGCCCGTGCATGCGCTTTTCGGCCTCGGCAACTTCTACATCGGCCTCATGGCGCTCACGGTCAACATCGCCATCTCCGCCGTGCTCACGGCCGTGCTCGGCAAGACGCCGGCGAGCGCCGACAGGACGGCCGACAGCGACTACGAGGACGCGCCGGGAACGGTGTGAAGAGGACGGTGCTTCGCGCCCTCGCCGGCTGCGAGGGCGCGAAGCGCGTGGGGTACGCGCGCACCGCCTGCACGGTTGCATGGGGTCATCAGCAAAGAGGAACACGGCATGAAATCGATTCGCATACTCTTCGCAGTCGCCCTCGCGGCGTCAGCGACGGCCGCGCACGCGCAGGACATCGTGCGCCTCGGCAATCTCAAGTTCGCGCACTACGGCGCAGTGTCGTACATGAAGGAGATCGCGCCGAAGTACAACCTCAAGATCGAAGAGCGAATGTTCGCGAAGGGTCTCGACATCATTCCGGCGGTCGTCGCCGGCGAGATCGACATCGCCGCGAGTGCCGCCGACGCGGCGATCGCCTCGCGCGCGAGCGGCGCGCCCGTGTATGTCGTCGCGGGCTTCGCCAAGGGCGGGGCGCGCCTCGTCGCACGCCCCGATGCGGGCATCAAAAGCGTGGCCGATCTCAAGGGCAAGAAGGTCGGCGTCGCGCGCGGCGGCGCGCAGGAGCTGCTGCTGCTCGCCGAACTCGCGAAGGCCAACCTCACCTGGTCCGACCAGCCCGGCAAGGACGTGCAGCTCGTCTACATGGCCTTCGCCGACCTCAATCAAGCGCTGCTGCAGAAGCAGCTCGATGCAATCTGCCAGTCCGAGCCACAGTCGTCGCAGGCCATTCACAAGGGCTTCGGCGTCGAGGTGATCAAGCCGTACGACACGCCGATTGGCGCACCGATCCGTGCGCTCGTCATGACCGAGAAGCTGTACAAGGAAAAACCCGACGTCGCGCTGCGCGTGCTCGAGTGTTTCGTCGAGGCGACGAAGACGTTCATCGACAAGCCCGATCTCGCCGAAAAATACGTGCGCGAGCAGATGTTCAAGGGCCAGATCTCGGCCGAAGACTTCAAGGAGGCGATGGAGAACTCGCCCTACACGTATGACATCTCGGTCGAGCACATCCAGACGACGACCGATCTCATGCTGAAGTACGGCGTCGGCCGCATGCAGAATCCGCCGAAGGCCGCCGACTGGGTCAAGCTCGACCTGCTTGCTGCGGCGAAGAAGAAGATTGGTGTGAAGTGAGGAGAGGAAGAACTGTCGGTCATTTCCGCGGAAGCGGGGTCTTGGTCGGCCGAATGGCCGGTCATCCGGCATATTCGCGATCCTCCAAGAAGAACGAGGGCACTGGATTCCCGCCAAGAGCATGCGGGAATGACGAGCTTCATCATCCTGCCGAGGTTCAACTCGTCGAATTGTCCACGACATGAGCAAACCCGTCGGACGGCAGTTCATCGGCCTCATCCTGCCGCTCGCGTTGCTCGCCCTCTGGTGGGCGTTGACCGCGAGCGGCGTCGTGCAGCCGCTGATCCTGCCCTCGCCGCTCGCTGTCGCCGAGCGCTGGTACGCCGCGCTGCTGCCGCAGGCACCCTTCGATCCCGCGCAGGGTTCGTATTTCGCCTGGCTGTTTTCCGGCGAACTGCCGCGCGATGCGGCCGCGAGCCTCTGGCGCGTGATTCTCGGCTTCGTCGCGGGCACTATGCCAGCGCTGCCGCTCGGCCTCGCGATGGGCGCGAGCGACCGCGCGTACGCGATCTTCAACCCGCTGATCCAGATCCTCCGACCGATCCCGCCGATCGCATTCATTCCGCTGTCGATCCTCTGGTTCGGCCTCGGCAATCCGCCCGCCGTGTTCCTGATCGCGCTCGGCGCGTTCTTCCCCGTGCTCATGAACACGATTGCCGGCGTGCGCAGCGTCGATGCGATCTACCTGCGCGCGGCGCGCAACCTCGGCGCGGGTCAGGGCACGATCTTTCGCCGCGTCATGCTGCCCGGCGCGATGCCCTATATTCTGGCCGGCATGCGCATCGGCATCGGCACGGCCTTCATCGTCGTGATCGTGTCGGAGATGATCGCGGTCAACAACGGTCTCGGCTACCGCATCCTCGAGGCGCGAGAATTCATGTGGTCGGACAAGATCATCGCGGGCATGATCACGATAGGCCTGCTCGGACTCGCGATCGACGTCGGCATGAACCGGCTCAACAACCACCTGCTGCGCTGGCACCGCGGTCTCGACAAATGACGATGCGGAACACTCGACGATGACCGAGCAGCAATCCACCGATTCGACCACCCCGGGTTACGGCGGCGGCCGACAGATCAGCGTCGAGCGCGTCGGCATGCGCTTCGGCGACGATGCGCAGCACGTCTCCGCGCTCGAGAACATCGATCTGCACATCGCGAACGGCGACTTCGTCTGCCTGCTCGGCCCGTCGGGCTGCGGCAAGTCGACGTTGCTCAACCTCATCGCAGGATTCCTGCTGCCAACGTCGGGCAAGGTCTCGGTCGACGGCGTGCCGGTTACGGCGCCCGGACCCGATCGCGGCATGGTCTTCCAGGAATACGCACTGTTCCCGTGGATGACGGTCGCCGACAACATCGCGTTCGGTCTGCGCATCAAGCGCACGCCGCGTGCAGTTGCGGATTCGCGTGTCGACGAGTTGCTGCATTTGCTCGGCCTCGCGGAATTCCGTGCACGCTTCCCGAAGGACCTCTCGGGCGGCATGCGCCAGCGCGTCGCGATCGCGCGCGTGCTAGCGATCGACTCGCCGATCCTGCTGATGGACGAACCGTTCGGCGCGCTCGATGCGTTGACACGGCGCACGCTGCAGGACGAACTGCTGCGACTCTGGCAGAAGCTGCGCAAGACGGTCGTGTTCGTCACGCACAGCATCGAGGAGGCGATCTACCTCGCCGATCGCGTCGTCGTCATGACTTATCGCCCCGGCACGATCAAGCGCGACCAGCGCATCGAGCTGCCACACCCGCGCGATCCCGCCTCGAACGAGTTCAATGCGCTCAAGCGCGAGCTCGCCTCGCTCGTCACCGCCGAGCAGGATCGCCACATCGAGAGCGAGCGGCGCGGCGTCGCGGTCGACTGACGCGCGCGCCGACGCGAAGTCTGCGTCGGCCCGTCTGCGCGACGGCGCTTTCACCTGCAACCCCGCATTCGTCGTGGCTCGTGGCCGCGGCTGGCATTTCGGCGTTCAGCGGACTCGCCACGGCGACGCGTTGGCCGAACAGCCGGGATTCGCAACACGGTGGGCGACGTCAGGCCTGCCTCGATCGGGTCAGGTAGGAAGCACCGATCGCGACGAACGCGGCGCCGATACCGCAGAAAGAAACCTGCTCGCCCAGCCATGCAGCGAAGAAAAACAGGCAACCGGCCGCTATGAAAAGATAGCCGCTGCGCTTGTTCGTTTGCGAATTCGACACTTCAACGTTCTCCTATCGGCCTGACCTCGGCCATACAACTCCATGGCGCGCGCGTTGAAGCGCGCGCCGCCATCGACTCGGCAACACGATGCAGTCCGTTTCGCGCTGCGCAGCGCGAGAACGGATCAGGACTTCAACACGCCGCTCTGCTTCGCGACGAACGTCGCGATGAAATCCATGAGCGGCGGATTGAGGCAGTCGTAGGGCTCGAGGCCGAGTTCCCTGAGCCTCGCACGCACCGCGCCCATGTTGGCCGGGTCGGCGCCCGATTCGATGATCGAGGAAACGAACGCGGCGAACCCCGGCGGCGACCAGCCGCTCTGCGGCGACAATTCGGTATGGATGAAATCGAGGCCGTTGAACGGATGCTTCGGATTATCGACGCGCCCGTACATGTGCACGCCGCAGGCCTTGCAGGCGTAGCGGCGAATCGCGGCCTTCTCGTCTACCGGCACGAGCTTGTCGACGTTGTCGGTGACCTTTAGCTTGTCGCTCGGCACGACCGCGACGACCGAGAACAGCGCGCCGCCGGGCTTCCAGCACTTCGTGCAGCCGCAGGCGTGATTGTGCGCGCTCTGCGCTGACACGCTCACCTTGACCGGCTTGTCGCTGCACTTGCACACGAGCGTGCCGCCTGCGAAACCGTCCGCCGCGGGCTTGAAGCCGTTGTCTACCGAAGGATGAATCGAGACTGCCATGACTGCCCTCCGCATCGTGGTCGAACAACAAACGCGTGACCGCAATCCTGTTCGTGTTTGCGGTCAGCGCACCGTGAAAAACCTGCAATCCCCCGCGAGACGCGTTTTGGAATCCCGGATCAGTACTTGATCACCGAGCGAATCACCTTGCCCTCGTGCATGAGATCGAAAGCGTGGTTGATCTGCTCGAGCGGCAGCGTCTCGGTGACGAATTCATCGACCTTGAGCTCGCCCGCGAGATAGCGATCGACGTAACCCGGCAGCTGCGAACGACCCTTGACGCCGCCGAACGCGGTGCCGCGCCAGACGCGGCCCGTCACGAGCTGGAACGGCCGCGTCGCGATCTCCTGTCCCGCGCCTGCGACGCCGATGATCACCGACTCGCCCCAACCCTTGTGGCAGCACTCGAGCGCCGAGCGCATCGTGTTGACGTTGCCGATGCATTCGAACGAGAAGTCGACGCCGCCGTCGGTCAGGTCGACGACGACCTGCTGGATCGGCCGGTCGTAGTCTTTCGGATTGACGAAATCGGTCGCGCCGAGTGCTTTCGCCATTTCCCACTTCGACGGATTGACGTCAATCGCGAGAATGCGCGACGCCTTCGCCATGACAGCGCCCTGCACTACTGCGAGGCCGATACCGCCGAGGCCGAACACGGCAACCGTCGCACCCGGCCACACCTTGGCCGTGTTGAGCACCGCGCCGACGCCCGTCGTGATGCCGCAGCCGAGCAGGCACACCTTGTCGAGCGGCGCTTTCGGGTTGATCTTCGCGAGCGAAATCTCGGGCAACACGGTGTATTCGGAAAACGTGCTCGTGCCCATGTAGTGCAATATCGGCTTGCCCTTGAGCGAGAAACGCGACGTGCCGTCGGGCATCAGGCCCTTGCCTTGCGTCGCGCGGATCTTCTGGCACAGGTTCGTGCGGCCGGACTTGCAGAACTTGCACTCGCCGCATTCTGGCGTGTACAGCGGAATCACGTGATCGCCGGGCTTGACGCTCGTCACGCCGGCGCCGACTTCCTCGACGATGCCGCCACCCTCGTGGCCGAGGATGACCGGGAACATGCCTTCCGGGTCTTCACCCGACAAAGTAAACGCATCGGTGTGGCAGACGCCGGTGGCGACGATGCGCACGAGCACCTCGCCGGCCTGCGGCCCCTGCAGGTCCACTTCTTCGATCTCGAGCGGCTTGCCCGCGGCGAATGCGACGGCGGCACGCGTCTTCATTGTTCCCTCCGATCGGTCTTGTTCTGTTGGATTCGCTTCGTCGCCTCAGGCGTTCAACGCAGCCGCGTGATGGCGCAGATGATCTTCGACGAAACTCGCGACGAAGTAGTAGTTGTGATTGTACTCCGGCTGCATGCGCAGCTTGAGCGCCTGCCCCGCCTTCTCGCACGCGGCGACGAACAGATCGGGACGCAGACCGTCCATCATCGGATCGACCGCGCCCTGGTCGACGAGGATCGTGCCGGGAAAACGCTCGCGCGCGACGAGCTCGCAGGCGTCGTATTGACGCCAGGCCTCGCGATCTTCGCCGAGATAACGCGAGAACGCGCGCTGCGACCACTGCGCCTGCATCGGCGCGCAGATCGGCGCGAGCGCGGACAACGAGCGATAGCGTTTCGGATCCTTGAGCGCGACCGTCAGCGCGCCGTGGCCTCCCATCGAATGGCCGAAGACGCTTTCGCGTGTCATGTCGGCAGGGAAATGCTCGCCGACGAGCGCGGGCAGCTCCTTCGTGACGTAGCTGTACATGTTGAAGTGCTGCGACCACGGCGCCTGCGTCGCATCGAGATAGAAGCCTGCACCCGCGCCGAAGTGCTCGTCGTCGGCCTCGCCCGCGATGCCGGTGTTGCGCGGACTCGTGTCGGGCACGACAAGCATCAACCCAAGCTCCGCGGCAACGCGCTGCGCGCCGGCCTTCACCGTGAAATTTTCCTCGGTGCAGGTAAGGCCGGAGAAGTAATACAGCACCGGCACGCGCCGCAGTGCCACCTGTGGCGGGCGATATAACGCGAAGCGCATCGGCCCCGCGCACACCGCCGATGTGTGGCGGTAGAAGCCCTGCGTGCCGCCGAAGCAACGGCTCTCGGAAATCGTTTCGATGCTCATCGCGTCTCTACCTACCCTTCACCGTACTCAGCATTGCCTGCGCGCGCGGCGGCGGCGATGCTGCCATCGCCACCAGCTACGCTGTCACTTGCCTGCCGACGGCGCAGTCCACTCTTTGATCCATGCGTTCACGGTGTCGTGCCAGAGCACGCTGTTCTGCGGCTTCAGTACCCAGTGATTCTCGTCGGGGAACGTGAGTAGCTTGCTCGGAATTCCGCGCCGCTGCAGCGCAGTGAAGGCCGCGATGCCCTGCTCGACCGGAATGCGGAAATCCTTCTCGCTGTGGATGACGAGCATCGGCACACGCCAGTCCTGCACGTGCAGGATCGGGTTGAACTTCTCGTAGTTTTGCTCGTGGTCCCACGGCGTGCCGCCGTTCTCCCATTCCGAGAACCACAGCTCTTCGGTCGAGTAGCCCATCATGCGGTTGTCGAAGACGCCGTCGTGATCGACGAGGCACTTCCACGGCTGCGGCCAGTTGCCGGCGATCCAGTAGACCATATAGCCGCCGTAGCTCGCGCCGAGCGCGCAGGCGCGACCGCCGTCGAGGAAAGTATACTTCTGCAACGCCGCCGCCCAGCCCTTCTGCAGGTCCTCGAGCGGCTTGCCGCCCCAGTCGCCCGAGATCGCGTCGGTGAACGCCTGCCCGTAACCCGTCGATCCGTGGAAATTCACCATGACGACCGCAAAGCCCTGGCCTGCGTAAGTCTGCGGGTTCCAGCGATAGCTCCAGTCGTTGCCGAACGCACCTTGCGGACCGCCGTGGATCAGATAGGCGACCGGGTACTTCTTGTTCTTGTCGAAGTCGACCGGCTCCACGAGGTAGCCCTGCACGCTGTCGTTGTTTGCGCCAGCAAACGTGAACGTCTCGAAGTCACCGGTCTTCACGTCCGCGAGCTTCGCCGCGTTCGCCTGCGTGACCTGCGTCGCCTTGCCGCCACGGGCCGAGACGCGGAAGAAATCGGCCGGCGACTTCAGCGTCGTGCGCGAGAAAACGATCGTTTCGCCCGCCGCGGTGAACGCGTGGACCGCGCCGCCACCGGCGAGTTTTGTCGCCTTGCCCGACGCGACATCGATCGCGAACAGCGGGTGCTCGCCGTTGTCGTCGGCCGTCGCGAACAGCGTCTTGCCGTCCTGCGACAGCTGCAGGTCGCCCGCGGAACGGTCCCACTGCGGATCGATCTCGTGCGTCACGCCGGTCGCGAGATCGAGTGCCATGATGCGGAAGCGGTCGGCTTCGAACGTTGGCCGTTTCATCGCGAGGTAGTACAGCGTCTTGCCGTCGTGCGACGGCACGGGATGCGCGTCCCACGCGAGATTCGCGGCGGTCAGGTTCTTCGGCGCTGCCGAGCCGTCGGCGGGTACCGCATAGACGTCGAAGTTCGTCGACCACGGCTCGCTCTGGCCAGCGACGCGCGCGTCGAAATAGACCGTCTTGCCGTCGGGCGAGAACGAGAACTCGGCGTCGTCGCCAAACGGTTTGGACGGAATGTCGCCGTCGATGCCTTTGCTCAGCAGGCGCGGATCGGATAGTTTCGCCGGCGGCGCAGCGCTATCGATATCGGCGATGAACAGCTGCGAACGCTTGCCGTCAGCCCAGGTGTCCCAGTGACGGATGAAGAGCTTGTCGTAGACGCGGCCGCTGGCCTTGCTCGCGGGCTTCTCGCTCGCCGCCTTCGTCACGCAGGCGAAATCGGTGCATTTTTCCGGCGCGTCGATCGCGAGCAGAACTTGCTTGCCGTCGGGCGAAAGTTTGAACGCGTTGATGTCGGCCTGCGGCGTGGTCACTGCGACCGGCTGCGTATCGCCGCCGACGCCGACGCGCCAGACCTGCGTCGATTCGCTGCCTTTCCCTTTCGCGAGGAAGTAGACGTACTGGCCGTCGGGCGACCAGCGCGGGCTCGTCCCAGGCATCAGGTCGGGCTTCACGAGCTGCCGCGGCTTGGCGTTGCCGTCGCGCGTATCGAGTACCCAGAGGGCATTGATGCCCTTGTTCGCGGCGTAATCGGTCTGCCGTTGCTGCCAGGCCAGCCACTTGCCGTCGGGAGAGAGCTGCGGTTCGCTGACGCGATCGAGCATGACGAGGTCGTGCACGTCGAATGGGTGAGGTGCAGCATCGAGCGCACCTGCGGCGGCCAGCAACGCGGCCCCGGCGAACAGCTGTTTCATGGGTTCTCTCCGTTCGTGAGAACCGCGATGTTAGCCGTATCGGCGGGTCCGGCGATAGTCAGAGCTGCCGAGCTTTTGCGGCGCAGCAGCAGTCGTTCTGGACAAGAAAATGCCCCGGCCGAGACCGCGGCACTTCCCGACCGAGCTAGCGGATCGAAATCCCGCGGCGCGGCAGGCCGAACGCGCCGATGCCCGCCATCAGCAGCGCGATCAGCGCGAGCATCCAGCGCGAGTTGACCGGTATCGGCGTCGTCCCGGGCAGCGGGGCATACTGCGCCGATGCGGTCTGCGAGGTCGTGCAGGCCGTCACGTTGGCGGTGTTGTTGGCCGCGTCCCAACAGGCCGAAGCGACGTTCGTCACCGCGATCGGATTCGACGTGAAGCGCGCCTGGAACGTGATCACGAGCCGGTTCGGCGCGTTCGCCGGCGACGTCACGCCAAGGTCGGACGCGAGCAGCGCGTCGGCGACCACGCGGTTGTTCACCGTGTCGAAGTAGCAATCGCTGACCGTCGACGATCCGAACGCCGTGCACGTGATCTGGCCATTGACGAAGGTCATGCCGGCGGGCATCGGGTCGCGAATCTGCGAGTTCTGCGCCTGCGCATTCGCATCGTTGTCGACGACGATCGTCCATGTCAGCGTCTGCGCATCGACAGGTGTCACCGACTTCGTGATGAACGGCGGGTCGAACGAACTCGCCGCGGCGGCGCAGTTCAAGCCGAAGTCGAGGGTCTCGTCCACGGGCGACGCAACGGTCAGTAGCGTGCTCGTCCGCGTCAGCGGCGTGGTCGCGCTGCAAGTCAGTGCCGCAGCCGCTCCGACGTTTGTCTCTACGTGTGACCCCGCGCCATCGAGCGCTTGTTGTGCAGGCTCGAAAGACCGCTTGACGGTGGGCACCGACGGACCAGTCGCCGGATAAGGCTTGCAAAGTCCCGATGCGGCAACCTGCTGTGCACGTGCGAAGTTCGCCGGATCGCTTGCATCTACGCGTGTCGTATAGGTCTGTCCCAACGCCAGGCCCGTGAAGAAGTACGCGCCGCGGATGTCGGTGACCTGCGTCGCCACGACATTGCCGCCCGTGTCGAGCAGTTCGACCGTCACGCCGCTGAGGCCGCAGCGGTTGTATTCGCCCGCATCCGGAATGCCGTTGCCGTTGACATCGACCCACTCGAACGAGCCGGCGGACACCGACGACGGATTCAGCGTCAGCTGGCCATCGCCATTGGCGTCGTAGAACTCATCGACGGTGCCGTTCTTGTTCTGGTCGAACCAGACGAAGTCGCCGACCACGCCGAGCTGCGGCGGCGCGTAGGCGAAATCGGTCTCGACCTGTCCGCACGCCGTGATCACGATGGTGCGCGTACTGCTGCCGGCCGGGAACAGGTTGAAGTTGTCGCCCAGGTACGCGTTGAGCGTGCTCAACTCGTAGCTGCCCGGCGCGAGATTGGGGAACACGTAGTGGCCGGACGAGTCGGTCGAGATGATGACCGCATCGGCCGCGGTGCCACCCGTCGGAGTCAACGTCAGCAAGGTCTCCAGCAGGACTTCATCGTCGCTTGTGCCCGCTATGCCGTCTGCGCCATTCGGCTCGTATATGCCGTTGCGGTTCTTGTCATCCCAGATGAATCCGACTGCCGAGCCCGTGCTGAGAGTGCAGGTCGTCGCAGTGGTGACCGTCACCGTTGCCGTTGCCGAATCGCACGACGTCGGCGCCGTCACGCTGCAGATCGTGTACGGATAGGTATACGCGCCTGCCGTCGTGCCAATCGCGACCGTGATCGTGCCGTCGGCATTCATCGTGATCGAGCCCTGCGGCGGCGTCGGCGCGGTTCCCGGTGTCAGCGTCACCGTGCTGCCGATCACCGCCGGAACGCCACCCACCGTGTCGTTCACGATCACCGAACCCGTGGTTCCACTCGTGGTGTTATTGATCGGCCCGTACGTGTCATTCACTGCATCGATGACCGGATGCGTCGTCGTGCAGCTCGCGCACGTCGGATTCGGATCGCCGCCCGGCGGTTTGGTCGCGACCACGCTGTTGCCGACCGTACCCGTCGCATTGGCGTTGACGATCGCGGTGTACGTGAACGTGTAGGTGCCGGGCACCGTGCCCGCAGGCAGCGTGCATGTGATCACCTGGCCGGTCGTGCACGAGCCCGTCGTCGGCGGCGTCAGCGTGCCGAAGGTCTGGTTGGCACTCAGCGTGTCGGTCAGCGTGATCGCCTGCGTCGTCGTATTCGCGCTCACGACAGCCGTCAGCGTGTACGTGATCGTCTTGTTCGGGGCCACGACGGTGCCGCTCGCCGGCAGCGACGTCTTGGTGATGCTCGTCGCGCCCGCAGCGGACACGATCACGGTCGCCGTTGCGCTGTCGCAGGTCGCGGGAGTCGTCGCCGGGATGCTGCAGATCGTGTACGGATACAGATACGTGTTCGGCGTCGTGCCCGGCGCGACCGTGATCGTGCCATCGGCGTTCATGACGAGGCCGGCGTTCGGCGAGCCCCCCGGCGACAGCGTCGCGTTCACGCCGACGTTGACCGGGTTGCCGCCAACCGTGTCGTTCGCGAGTACCGATGCCGTCGTACCGCCCGATCCGCTGTTGATGGGACCGTAACTGTCGTTCACGGCGTCGATCACCGGATGCGTCGTCGTGCACGCGCTGCACGTCGGGTTCGGATCCCCGCCCGGCGGCTTGGTCGCGATCACGCTATTGCCGACCGTGCCGGTGGCGTTCGCGTTGACCGTCGCCGTGTACGTGAACGTGTACGTGCCGGGGATCGTGCCGCTCGGCAACGTGCAGGTCACGATCTGACCGGTCGTGCAAGACCCGGTCGTCGGCGGCGTCAGCGTTCCGAAGGTCTGGTTCGCGCTCAGCGTGTCGGTGAGCGTGATGGCCTGCGTCGTGATGTTGGTCGAGACGACCGCCGTCAGCGTGTACGTGACGACTTCGTTCGGCGCTACCGTCGTGCCGCTCGCAGGCAACGAGGCCTTGCTGATGCTCGTCGCACCCGGCGCCGCGACCACGACCGTCGCGATCGCCGTGTCGCACGTCACCGGCGTCGTCGCCGGTATGCTGCAGATCGTATACGGATAGAGATACGTATTCGGCGCCGTCCCAACCGCAACGGTGATCGTGCCGTCGGCATTCATGACGAGGCCCGCGTTCGGCGAGGCGCCTGGCGTCAGGCTCGCATTCGTGCCGAGGTTGACGGGGTTGCCGCCGACCGTGTCGTTGATCAGCACGGAAGGCGTCGTGCCGCCTGAGCCGCTGTTGATCGGACCGTAGCTGTCATCGACCGCGTCGATCACCGGATGCGTCGTCGTGCAGCTCGCGCACGTCGGATCGGGATCCCCGCCCGGCGGGTTCGTCGCGGTGACGTTATTGCCGATTGCGCCCGTCGCGTTCGCGTTGACGGTCGCCGTGTACGTGAACGTGTACGTGCCGGGGATCGTGCCGCTCGGCAGCGTGCAGGTCACGACCTGACCCGTCGTGCACGAGCCCGCCGTCGGCGCCGTCAGTGTGCCGAACGTCTGGTTCGCACTCAACGTGTCGGTCAGCGTGATGGCTTCCGTCGTCGTATTGATGCTCACGACCGCGGTGAGCGTATACGTCACCACTTCATTTGGGGCGACGGTCGTGCCGCTCGCGGGCAACGACGTCTTCGTGATCGACGTGGCGCCAGGGGCGGCCACGACTACGGTCGCGATCGCCGTATCGCAGGTCGCCGGCGTCGTCGCCGGGATGCTGCAGATCTGGTACGGATACGGATAGCTGCCTGGTGTCGTGCCGGCCGTCACCGTGATCGTCCCATCGGCGTTCATCGTGATCGAACCGGCCACAGGCGTCGGCGCCGTGCCCGGCGTCAGGCTCGCGTTCGTGGCTAGGTTCACCGGATTGCCGCCGACCGTGTCGTTGATCAGTACGGTCGGTGTCGTACCGCCAACCGCCGTGTTGATCGGACCATAGCTGTCGTTCACCGCATCGATGACTGGATGCGTCGTCGTGCAGCTCGCACACGTCGGATCCGGATCGCCGCCCGGCGGGTTCGTCGCCGTCACGTTGTTGCCGATCGTGCCGGTCGCGTTCGCGTTGACGGTCGCCGTGTACGTGAACGTGTACGTGCCGGGGATCGTGCCGCTCGGCAGCGTGCAGGTCACGACCTGACCGGTCGTGCACGAGCCTGTCGTCGGCGGCGTCAGCGTGCCGAAGGTCTGGTTCGCACTCAACGTGTCGGTGAGCGTGATGTTCTCGGTTGTCGTGTTGGTGCTCACGACCGCGGTCAGCGTGTACGTCACAATTTCGTTCGGCGCGACCGTCGTGCCGCTCGCGGGCAGCGAGGTCTTCGTGATGCTTGTCGCGCCGGGCGCGGCGACCACGACGGTGGCAGTTGCGATATCGCAGGTCGCCGGCGTCGTCGCCGGGATGCTGCAGATCTGATACGGATATGGATAGCTGCCCGGCGTTGTGCCGGCCGCCACCGTGATCGTGCCATCGGCATTCATCGTGATCGAACCAGTGGTCGGTACCGGTGCCGTACCAGGCAACAGCGACGCATTCGTGCCCAGCGTGATCGGATTGCCACCCACGGTGTCGTTGATCAGCACCGTCGGCGTCGTGCCACCGACCGCCGTGTTGATCGGACCATAGCTGTCGTTCACCGCATCGATGACTGGATGTGTCGTCGTGCACGCAGCACACGTCGGATCCGGATCGCCACCTGGCGGGTTCGTCGCGGTGACGTTGTTGCCGACCGTGCCGGTCGCGGTGGCGTTGACGGTCGCGGTGTACGTGAACGTGTACGTGCCGGGGATCGTGCCGCTCGGCAGCGTGCAGGTCACGACCTGACCGGTCGTGCACGAGCCTGTCGTCGGCGCCGTCAGTGTGCCGAAGGTCTGGTTCGCACTCAACGTGTCGGTGAGCGTGATGTTCTCGGTTGTCGTGTTGGTGCTCACGACCGCGGTCAGCGTGTAGCTGATCGTCTCCCCCGGTGCCACCGTCGTACCGCTCGCCGGCAGCGAGGTCTTCGTGATCGTCGTAGCACCGGGTGCCGCAACCACAACCGTCGCTGTCGCCGTGTCACAGGTCGCCGGCGTCGTCGCGGGGATGCTGCAGATCTGGTACGGATACGCATAGCTGCCCGGCGTTGTGCCGGCCGCCACCGTGATCGTGCCATCGGCGTTCATCGTGATCGAACCAGAGGTCGGCACCGGTGCCGTACCGGGCAACAGCGACGCATTCGTGCCCAGCGTGATCGGATTGCCACCCACCGTGTCGTTGATCAGCACGGTCGGTGTCGTACCACCGACCGCCGTGTTGATCGGACCGTAGCTGTCGTTCACCGCGTCGATGACAGGGTGCGTCGTCGTGCAGCTCGCACAGGTTGGATCCGGATCGCCGCCCGGCGGATTGGTTGCGGTGACGTTGTTGCCGACCGAACCGGTCGCGTTGGCGTTGACGGTCGCCGTGTACGTGAACGTGTAGGTTCCGGGTACCGTGCCCGCTGGCAGCGTGCAGGTCACGATCTGACCCGTCGTGCACGAGCCCGTCGTCGGCGGCGTCAGTGTGCCGAACGTCTGGTTCGCACTCAACGTGTCGGTCAGCGTGATGGCTTCCGTCGTCGTATTGATGCTCACGACCGCGGTGAGCGTATACGTCACCACTTCATTTGGCGCGACGGTCGTGCCGCTCGCGGGCAGCGAGGTCTTCGTGATGCTCGTAGCGCCGGGCGCGGCGACCACGACGGTGGCAGTTGCGATATCGCAGGTCGCCGGCGGCGTCGCCGGGATGCTGCAGATCTGATACGGATACGGATAGCTGCCTGGTGTCGTGCCGGCCGTCACCGTGATCGTCCCATCGGCGTTCATCGTGATCGAACCCGAAGCCGGCGTCGGCGCGGTGCCCGGCGTCAGGCTCGCGTTCGTGCCTAGGTTCACCGGATTGCCGCCGACCGTGTCGTTGATCAGCACCGTCGGTGTCGTACCGCCGACCGCCGTGTTGATCGGACCATAGCTGTCGTTCACCGCATCGATGACCGGGTGCGTCGTCGTGCAGCTCGCACAGGTTGGATCGGGGTCGCCGCCCGGCGGGTTCGTCGCGGTCACATTGTTGCCGATCGTGCCGGTCGCGTTCGCGTTGACGGTCGCCGTGTAGGCGAATGTGTACGTGCCCGGCGCACTGCCCGAAGCCAAGGTACAAGTCACGATCTGGCCCGTCGCCGTACACGTCGCCGGCAAAGACGCGACGTTGAGCGTCTGGTTCGCACTCAACGTATCGGTCAGCGTCACGTTCTCGGTCGTCGTGTTCGTCGAGACCACGGCGGTCAAGGTGTACGTCACCACTTCGTTCGGTGCGACCGTCGTGCCACTCGCGGGCAACGACGTCTTCGTGATCGTCGTCGCACCGGGTGCCGCAACCACAACCGTCGCGACTGCGGCGTCGCACGTCACCGGCGTCGTCGCCGGAACACTGCAGATCGTATACGGATACGCGTAGCTGCCCGGCGTCGTACCCGGCACAACCGTAATCGTGCCATCCGCATTCATCGTGATCGATCCCGCAACCGGCGTCGGCGCGGTGCCCGGGGTCAGGCTCGCGTTCGTGCCCAAGCTGATCGGGTTGCCGCCGACCGTGTCGTTGATCAGCACCGTCGGTGTCGTGCCACCGACCGCCGTGTTGATCGGACCATAGCTGTCGTTCACCGCATCGATGACCGGATGTGTCGTCGTGCACGCAGCACAGGTCGGATCCGGATCGCCACCTGGCGGGTTCGTCGCGGTGACGTTGTTGCCGACCGTACCCGTCGCATTCGCGTTGACCGTGGCCTGGTACGAGAATGTGTAGGTGCCTGGTGCACTGCCCGAGGCGAGCGTGCAGGTGATCACCTGCCCGGTGGCCGTACAGGTTGCAGGCAGCGACGCGACGGTCAACGTCTGGTTCGCGCTGAGCGTGTCGGTCAGCGTCACGTTCTCGGTCGTCGTGTTCGTCGACACCACGGCGGTCAGCGTGTAGCTGATCGTCTCGCCCGGTGCGACCGTCGTGCCGCTCGCGGGCAGCGAGGCCTTCGTGATGCTCGTGGCACCCGGTGCGGCCACCGCGACCGTCGCGATCGCCGTATCGCACGTCACCGGCGTCGTCGCCGGGATGCTGCAGATCGTGTACGGATACGGATAACTGCCCGGGGTTGTGCCCGGAGCGATCGTGATCGTGCCATCTGCATTCATCGTGATCGAGCCGGATGCCGGCGTCGGCGCGGTGCCCGGGGTCAGGCTCGCGTTCGTGCCCAAGCTGATCGGGTTGCCGCCGACCGTGTCGTTGATCAGCACCGTCGGGGTCGTGCCACCGACCGCCGTGTTGATCGGACCATAGCTGTCGTTCACTGCATCGATGACCGGATGTGTCGTCGTGCACGACGCGCAGGTCGGATCCGGATCGCCACCCGGCGGGTTCGTCGCGGTGACGTTGTTGCCGATCGTGCCGGTCGCGTTCGCGTTCACGGTCGCGGTGTACGTGAATGTGTACGTGCCCGGCGTACTGCCCGAGGCGAGCGTGCAGGTGATCACTTGGCCCGTAGCCGTACAC